>FLNX01004548.1_pt1 | contig 70977 bp, 74 predicted proteins | sample 1140341 | NCBI WGS metagenome assembly FLNX01 (sample SAMEA3878208, study PRJEB12797) | bioreactor metagenome | biome: Moose rumen | place: Sweden | collected 2011-10
ATTACGGATTAGCATACCGGGAACACATCCTTGATACAAGCAAGCGTTCTGGCAAGCAAATCTCTCGATGTTTTCTCATTGACTTCCAAGCTCACGGGACCACAGGAAAGTTTCAGCATAGATGGAAGTGTTGCGGTTTGAACTGTGGCCGTAACGGTAGCGGTTGCCAACGTAGCAAATTCAGGAGCAGGCGCATCCTTTTGGGGGATCTGAAGTGCAGAAGCCGCAAAATCTTCGCGAATTTTGCGTTGCCAATAGTAAAAGGCATTGTACTTAATATTCTGCTGGCGGCAATATTCTGCGGCAGTAAGCCCGCTGTTCTGTTGGGCAAGAATGGTCTGTTTCCAGGATGCTAAAGAATGTTGCTGCTTGAGTTGCTGAATTTGAGTCATAACACAAACCTCCCTGACAAATTTTGACTAAAATGGCTTTTTCACGTTTTTCAGCTTTTTCATGTGGCTTATTTTAGTCAATTATCTCATCCGGGAGGAAAAATTTACATACACCGTATTATTTTGCGGTTACGAATTTAGCGCCAACAACCAAACGGGTAGCGTCGTCAATCCACGCAGCCATATAGGTCTGCTGCATCTTTCCTTTCGATCCGATAGGAAGATAAGGTCCATACTTGATGTCACCTTGATAAAGTGCACCACGGTAGGATTTTTGAAAGCGGCGCACAGCAGACGTAACCTGCTGATACATGGCAATCTGCTTAGCCCCAAAGCCACGCTTCTGAAGATGGCGTTGCAGTGTGCTGCGGGTAACCGTTTCCGGCTGAATAAAACCTTCCAGTTCCAATATTTGGATAAGTGTCTGAACACTGCGTGTTGGACATTCCCTGCGCAGTTCAATAGCCTTATCTACTATTTCAGAGAAATTCGCTGGAAGTTTTGAAGCTGGCTGCTTTGGGATTGGCGCTTTAGGCTCCAGTCCGGCAAAGCCATTTTCCTTGTAGTGTTGGTACCATCTTCCAATGGTACGGTAGGATACGCCGGATGCCGATGCTATTTTGTTTTTTGTTGCACAGAACATGTCGGCATCCAGATTTGGATCCAGTAACGGGCTGATGATTTCAAAACGTTTGGCAGCTATTTCCTGAGGTGTTTCTTTTTTACTCATATGGCAGAGCTCCTTTCCTTAATTTGAAAAGAGCATACCATGTTACGGGCCGGGACAACAGGCAAACTGTGTACATGGGAAAAAGCTTGCGGCACAGAGCAAGGGCGTGACAAAGGATGCCCAATGTCGTTTCGTTTGGCGAAGATAAGTCAGCAGAGATGGGCCAAACAAGGGATATGCATTCTTCTGGACAGAGCGCAAAAGTGTTTCAATATGCGGCGCTGTCTGACGATTCTCAGCCTGCCAGCGCCGTATTGTAGAGTCGTCTGCCACACAGGTGTCGATGGATTTGCCATCCACCACATCCTGGATAACAGACAACTCGTAATGCTTGTAAGGCCGGCTGCTCAACATGAACATGTCTGCAGGCCGGACAGATTCCTACGGGAATATCCAACTGAATTCTGCAGCCGCATTTCATGATGAGTTTACGCCTGTACGTGCCGTGACCGGACAATGGCGTATGGCAAAATGGGCAAATGCATTCCGATTCATCTAAGCTGACGACTAAAAATATGCGTAAACTTATTGAAAATAACGCTGTAACGTGTTATGCTAACCATGCTGATTATTATTGGCAGCCACGTTGCAGGGGGTAGAAGGTTCTGCAGCGTGGCTTTTTTCATGCCTCCTATTTTCGTATTTAACCTTTATTCAGATTATATACGCCGTAAATCGGCAAGGCAAGAGAGCAGCACAGCCGTTTTGAGGACAATGGCTGTGAGCAGTTACGGGCATTTTAGGTTAGCAGTTACAATACTATATCTTCGTGTATTTCCATATTTAAGCGCTTCTGGAATCTAAAGTTTATTTAGAATGGCGGTTTCCGTTTTCCGGATAGGCGGGGACATGTGTCCCGGTATATTCACAAAAGATAATATATATTTACGAAAGATATTTTAAAATCTTATATTTAGGATTCTTGCTAAATTCAATTACGATATGTCCAAATATCATAGATAAAACGAAAACAAATAAAAATATTCCTAAATGGCCTATATAAACAATTGAATGTTTTCCTGTTCCAAAAAAAAACCTAATTATAAATAGAAACCAAGGATGAATATAATAAATATACATACTTTGCTTTCTTAGATAAATCCATAAGTTAGAATTACTTAACTTTAATTCTTTTGCATATAAAAACAAAAAAAAGGCTACTGCTAAAAGTGATATATACACATCACTTTCCCTGTTAAATCCATAAAAACTCCCAAGCATAACTTCTAGGATTAATAACAACAGAGACAGCATTAAGTATACTCTTAATCTTGTTGATGAGATTGTAATATTAGAAAAGGATATATATGCACCAATGAAAAAAAATATAAAGCCAAAGCAGAACCCATCTCGTGGCGTTACAAATATTATTTTCATGAATTTCCATACATCATACATTGTCGAACCTTCAGGAAAAAAATAATCAAATATTCCATAATAAGCCTGTCCTAACAATGATATACAATACATTAATCCTGCAATAATAAAGATTTTTTTCACACTAATCTTTAGATACAAAAGCATAGTTACCAAAATAACTGAAACTACTAATGCCTGCAAAAACCACAACTGAAAATATGAACCTGAAAACAATGTATCTCTTATAAAATGAGCTGAGGCAATCAATATGTCTTCCTCGATTTTAAAACGCTCTATTATTATTATAGGCAAATATATTAGTGTCCACACTATATACAATAAAAGAATATGCTTTATATATTTTTTTATTATAAAAACATCTATATTGTAAATGGAGAGTGTGAATAAAAGTCTGTAAATAGGTCTTCTATGACTTTAGCATTTATGTATTTTACGGTTGTAATCTGTCAGGATACATAATGGTCAGTTCTCCTCTTACCTTACCCCAGTTACGAATTGGCATAGTCCATTTCTTGGTGGCCTCAAACGTCGCCAGATACAACGCCTTCAGCAGAGCCTGTTGGCTAGGAAAAACGCTTCGCTGACTGTTCAGACGGCGATATGAGGAATTTAAACTCTCAATAGCATTGGTCGTGTAAAATGCTGTACGGACTTCTGTTGAGAACTTGAATATCGGCGTTATTACATCCCAATTGTCAAACCAACGCTTTAGTGCCGCTGGATAATGTGGCGTCCATTTTTTGTCCACTTCCTCCAAACGCTTAACGGCAGCCTTCTCATCAGGGGCAGTATAGATGGTACGGAGGTCTTTGGCAAAATTTTTCATGTCCTTGTTGGCGACATATTTCAGTGTATTGCGCACCATATGGACTATGCAGCGCTGGTGCTCCGTTTTCGGAAATGCTGCAGAAATGGCCTCTTTCAGGCCGGCAAGCCCATCCGAACAGAGAATAAGAATATCCCTTACGCCACGGTTCTTGAGGCTGTTCAGGACGCCCAACCAGTATTTACTGCTCTCATTTTCGCCCACTTCAATCGTAAGGACTTCCTTGCGGCCATCTTCGTTTATCCCCATTACGACATACGCAGCTAGCTTGGTAATCATATTGTCATGTCTTACGGAAAAGTGGATGGCATCAATAAAAATAATAGGGTAGATACTGGAAAGCGGTCGGCTCTGCCATTCCTCAATCTGAGGCAGGATTTTATCGGTAACATCGGATATGAACCCCTCTGAAGCCTCGAAGCCGTAAATGTCTTCCAAGGTTTCAGAAATCTGTCTGGTAGTCATGCCTTTGGCATACATAGAGATAATTTTCTCGTCAATGGCGGAAATATCCTTCTGCCGCTTTTTAACTACCTGGGGCTGAAAGGAGGATTGGCGATCCTGCGGGACATCAATCTGAAAACTGCCATAACTACTGTTGACACGCTTGGTTTTGTAGCCGTTGCGGGCATTCTCACTATCGGAGCGCTCAGACTTGCTGTAGCCTAGATGCTCATCCATTTCCGTTTCCATCATTTGCTTGATGGTGCCGCCCAGCAAGTCTTTCAGGGCGTCTTGGATATCAGTAGCGCTCTCGATGTTGTACTCTTGGAACAACTGCTGGATGATGGCACGCTTGCCATCGGTCATTTCTACTTTGTGAATCTCTTTTTTCTGTTTTGCCATGATAAAAGGCCTCCTATGATTTGATTATAGTTTATCATAGAAGACCTTAGGTTTTCGAGAGAAATTCATTTACAGAGATTTTTTCATACTCTCTAAAAATCGGCTATTTTCTAGTTTATGGTCTCCCCTGTGGTCTCCCCAACCATAAAATACAACCACACCTAAAATGAGTCAAAACCTATCATTTACTAAAACATCATCGAGTACGCATGAATCTTTTTGCAAATCAGCCTTTGTCCGTTCGTCCGACGCTGCCACGCCAGTAATATCAAAGGATGGCATATACCATATTTTCTAACGGACCAAACGGACAAGCGGACAAATCTCATTGCACCCTTGATTATCTAAGTCTAGTATCACCAGTTGTGGTTTACGAATTCTACTGCATCCTCTTGTGATAGCGGGTATCTTTTGGCTAACTGCTGAACGGCCACATCTTTGCTAAGGTTCAAGTCTCTTACGGTAGCTACAACATTCTTCATACCTTCGTCCTGAGCCTCATTACGAGCATCTGTAATCATATCGTCAATTGCTTTGCACACGTCAATCCGCTCCTCTCCTACAGGAAAGTTGAAATTTTGTCCAGAACAAACGCTTATCGTCTGAGCCGCTAAACGGTCTAATGATTTATATTCCTGATTATTATTCACCAGATTTGCCAACGCCGTCTTATCTTTTGAATGCTTAATGAACTTCAACACGGCTTTAAGGTCAGAGCGAAAAACATCCAACTGTTGGTCGGTCATCATAGCTGGTGAAATCAAATTAAGCTTATAATCAGTTGCATACCTCAAAATGCTTTCGTCCAAACCATCAGGATACATTGCTCGGAGAGTTACAGGGGCATCCCAATCATCTGCTCCCCAGTAAACCACCAAGGTGATTACAGGCAACACTCTATCATCACGATGGAAGCCTGACAGGAACTCTGCATTATCATTTCCATGGTTATGCGCCGCTTTGTGAGACTTAGCGGTAGCTACCACCTGTTCCGTCAAGGTCATAGCATCATAAAGCATATTTCGGATAGGCATAGCCGTGTGAACTTCTGTCTGATTCTCTACGCCCAATATACAGTAAGCCGCCTTGCCATCCGTCTTCAGCGCCAGTTTCAGTACATCTCTGGCCTTTTGCTCAGGAAGAGCTGCACCATCAGAACCATACGGCAGGACAATGCTGGTGGTATCCATATCCTTCAATTCTTCAGGATGAAGCTTTTCCTCACCGCCAAAGCAGAACCCATTGAAAAGATCTGCAAAGCGGTCAGGCTGCTTCATATATTCTTTCGTTATGGAATCCTTGTCGCTCAACTATTCACACCTCATTTCCTATCTGACCATATATCAATTATACCGCAGTCTGTCTAAAAGTGTCTATATATAATGTGTTTTTCACTGCCTATCACCAAAAGAACCGCCACCAAGAGCAATGCTCCCGGCAGCGGCTCTATATGAAACAGACCTGCCACAGTATCTTTTGTTTTGGTTTTCAAGACCATCATATTCCATCCTATGTGCTTTGTTCCATGAATTCCCAAACTAAAAGTACCATGTTCTATGTTCCCTAGCTCCATCCTGCCAATCTTCATAGCTGTATAGGCAGGTCTGTCCATACCATATTAATCTACCTTACAATCAACCTCAACGGACAAATCCAGTTTTTCGATAAGAAGCGACATTCTCTCACACTCTAAAGTAAGCTTATCGCTTCTCTCCATAGCCCAATCATGGTTAATCGTCGTCACTCGCACAGTAGCATCAGAGGAATTGAACCCCGAAGACTTTTCACGTTTAGGCTTTGCCGCCATATTACGATAGTATTTTGCCTCCTGCCGTAACTGAATAACCATGCCTACCAATTCTCCTAAGGATTTGATTTCCGGATAGTCAGGAATGTCCATCGGTGCTGAATTTGCTCTACGAATACCACTTTCCACTGATAATATTTTTTCAATCAGCGTATCAATCCGTTCGGACAATTCCTCCGGAGTATCATTGATATAATCGTGGAAATCTTCTTCAGGTAGCATCTCTACCACCGAAGCACGCTCACGCTGACTTCTCAATTCCGATAATTCCTGCTTCATGCGAGCTTGAAGCAGTCTTGCTTCTTTTAAGTTCACCGTCAACAACCTCCAGTCCATTCCAATTTATAATGTCCGTCACATACAAAATCTCTATCCATATTTTAACACAAGAGAGAAAATTTTTCGACAACCAAATTCAATTTTTCCTTGTTAATATGCACCATAATCACTGGAACAAAGCATCTAGCGCGTCTACAGCCTGCTGCTGCATATCTGGCAATACATGACTGTAAGTGTCCATAGTGACCTTTATAGAGCTATGTCCCAGTCGTTCCTGAACAATTTTGGGATTTACTCCCTGCTGAAGCAACAGTGTGGCATGTGTATGTCGCAGCCCATGAAATGTAAAACTTTTATCTATACGGCATTTGGCCAACAGAGGCTTAAAATACCTTCTACTGAAATTTGTAGGGCTTATCGGTTTGCCGAATGGACTTGTGAACAGCAAATTCTGCCATTCAAATTGATCCCCAAGTTCATCAGCATACTCACGCTGCCATTTACGATATTCCTTTAATTTTTCAACATCCCCTGATAATAACAGCACACGACGTCGGCTGCATTTTGTCTTAGGCTCTTGAAAAACCGCACCTTTTCCGATAACATGTGCCAATGAACGCCTGATAAAGATACAACCATTAACAAAATCCACATCATCCCACTTTAGACCAAATACTTCTCCTTGACGTAACCCTGTGTGAGCTGTCAGTTCAATAAGTACCGGCATCATCACACGCATAAAAGGATGATCAATATAACTTGCTGCCTCTATAAGTTCCACAACTTCATCTTTACTCAATACTGCTATCTCCTTACGCTGTAATCTCGGCCCCTTCGCCATACGAACTGGATTCTTCAACAAAATTCCCTCCTTAATCGCATCATCAATGCATTGCGCAAAATATCTTCGAGCTGCACTAATTGTTGATGGTGATAAGCCTTGTCCATTCTTCCCGCCTGATTCCAACAAGGCATTAAAATGCCTTTGTAGCATTGCAGGAGTCAAGTCACGTAAACGAATCAACTTAAAGCTTGGTAGGATATAACAATTTAAACTACTGATATATTTTTCTAGTGTCCTCGGCCTAACTTTTGGTTTAGCATAATTTATAATCCATTCATCCAACCATTCTCCAACCAGCATATCTAATCGTGAATCATCCTGCAACTGTCCTTGTATCCTTAAAAAAGCCTTTGCCTTTTCAATAGCTTCAGCCTGTGTTTTAGCCGAAAAATTCTTCCGCTTACGTATCCCATTTTCATCATAATAATAAATTTTATACTGCCATTTATTTCGCTTTTTATCATAATATAATGAACCTTCTCCAGCACTTCGTTTTGCCACTAATACCATCTCCCTCAGACATAAACAGGCAGGGCATGTTAGCCCTGTCTCTATCTACATATACTAACTTATCCTTCCATTAACGTTTTCACATACCGATTTGGTATTAATATTCGTCTACCCAATCGCTGTACAGGAATCTTCTTGCGATAAATCAAGTCATATATCAAAGACTTACTCACACCTAACATCACCGCTAATTCCTTAACATTATAGAAGTTTTTCGTACTATAAGTATTCATTTTTTATCCCCAGCCTTTTCCTTTTCAAATCAAACCAATCATTACAAAATCCCAACAGAAATAAATTTATTTAATAAAGGATCATCTTTTCGATGGTTCTCTCGTTCTTCATACACTTCATCTACATAAGCATCCCCCTCATTAAGTTGTACATTAGGTAAAAGTATTGATTCGTTTATACCACTATAACGACGATAAAAACGTTGTGTATAAACTACCTTAGCATTCCAGAATGCACTATAATAATCTGGCCATGCTACAGCATGAGGATACACAACCTCAGTATTACTCAAATGATATACTAGCGCATCTAGATCTGGTGCAGTTGCAAATCCATTTAGTGCATCTATTCCCCAGCAAACAGTTGCATTATACATTAGGCTCATTCTTGTTGCCTTTTCGTTCGCTAATATTGGAAAGCCCATATTAGGTGGTAGTTCATCGTTTTTCGTATTTTTTAATTCAGTATATCTCTGCTGCATCTTAGGATATATAAGCTGATAAGTACCTGATGTAGGTATAGGCATAGGTGGGATTCCAAAGCACGCCGGATTAGCATAATGTCGTTGCGGATGGATTTGACACATAAACGTATTAGCCTCTTCAAGTGAATTTAAACGCCATATTTCTGCCTCTATTGAATGTCTATTATATATTATATCGACTAGTTCTTGAGTATTATCAGCCACATATACTTCATATGGTGTACGAATCGCAAAAGCCATTTTAATCTCACTATTATTCTCAATATTCATATTTAATACTCCTTTATTTATAATTATATAACTCAGATAGTTCAACAACTTTTTTTAACTATTGTTTTCCACTAAACTTTCCGCCATTGCCCACTTAATACAAATAACATCCATACTAACGCCCCCAATCTTCACTTTTTTCTTCAGCTTAGGTTTATGGTTTTTAGCATCATACACCTCCAAAAGATTAGCCTTATATAACCTATCCAATATCCCTTGTAATGGTTCGATAAATTTTACTCCCATCTTAGTATAATAACTAGATACAAATGCATATGCATCACTAGGTATCAATTTTAACACTGAATCATCTTCATTCCAAAAGCCAGCCATGCTAGAAGTGCTATTTTCAAAAGCTTTTTTGTCTCTAACGATACTAAGTTTTTTACTTGCAATCCCCTCCATAATTGCAGATATGAACATAATATGAGGTGCTGATGTTTTTCCTCTTACTTCATTCACTTGTAAAACCTCTTGAATTATTGCACCCCACTGAGTTAGTAGAATATTAATATCTTCAGATTCTACTACTCCATTTGCGTGCCAAAAGTATAATATTACATAGGATAATTGGACCAATATTTTACCAATAGTTCGTTGACGAGCAAATTTCGAATATGGAACGCTATTGGGTTCTCGCCCCAAAAATGTTACAATTTCATTATAATTTCTCTCTATAAAGCGAATAAAAGCTGTTAGATACTGCTCCATAAAGTTATCTTTCCCATTTGCTCTTGCCACATTTATTTCCTCCTGGTAGGAAGATAATATTGTAGAATTAAAAGTTTTCTCATCCACATTTACCACTAAGGTTCTTAAAATTCCAGATGATTCCAATTGGGTAATATCTGATTCTGCAGTTATCACCACGCCACAACGAACGCTCAAGCATTCTTGCTCTCTTCCTTGATTTACAGAACGTTTTTTTGCTGTGCTATCACCTAACTGTCGGATTATATGTTGCAATTTTGCTAAAGTATCTTTATCTCGCTGAGAATGTAAATCATCTATAATAACCATTGCATCATGACGTTTAGCTAATTCCAACTCCATAGCTCTACTCGTGCTGGTAAAGTTTATTATTCCATTTCCAAAATGCTCAAACATGACACGAGCTACCGATGTTTTCTTACTTCCTGTTGTTCCAGCAATAACCAACGCATATTCCTCATGATAGCCTGCATCCTCAAACAGTTTTAAAATATAACCATAATGAGCGTGCAAAAATAGAGGTAATGTTATTGTTAACGGAGCTAAACCTAATAGACCCTGTACTCTTTTTATTAGCGCTCCACAATTCACGCCTTCCAATACCGATAATGACCATTCACTACAGCAATTAGCATCCAATCCAGAATAATAGTGCATTAAACCATTTTCACCAAGATTCCATCCAGCATTCAAATATTTTTTTTGCTCATAAGTCTCATTTATACTTTTTTCATATATTTGAGATACATAAACTTTAAACCATTGAATGTGTTTACCAGAATCAGGATAAATACTACATTCAGGATGCTCTTTAGTTATTAATTGTGGGCCGGAATCTAGTTTATTTACAGGAACATCCATAATTTTTTCTGAATTATTTTGATTGATTTTTAATTTAACATAATGCTCTTCCTTTCCATTCACATCAATCAACATGTACCTTTCTAGAATTGATAGCGTGAAATTTAACAACAATACACTATCCCCTTTCGTATTTCGCACATAAACTTTTCCACCATATTCTTCAAAGATGCTAGTATCTAATTCCTCTTTACCTGATGACGCTATTGCATGCAATGGTTGCATTTCGCAACCATATCCACGATAGCTTAGAATCGGTCCCCTTGACCATTGCATATATTCCTCTATTGTCATTGAACCATTTATTTTCGTTGTAGGCGTAACCACTGGGATAGATTCATGATTAAAATGAAGTATCCCAACATTGCCATCTACAATTTCGCCTTTCTTTACCACCTTGCTATCATACCTTGCCAATGATTCCCCCTCAAAAGCTTCCTCATTAAAACTTACAGCTTTACTAACGTTACATGTAGGACTAACATGATTGGTTTTCTCTGGAACATATCTAAGCACCCCCTTTTCTTTCGTTTCTTTCGAATAAACTTGCTGTTCAATCACTATAAGCTACTCCCTTCATATTAATTTTTCATAGACCAATACCAGCGCTCTTGCTGATAATCACAGTATATCTATCTGTCCCTCTACTGTCCTCCATAAAGTACTGAAAAATACCATATTCTATCATTTTTTTAATTTTTTAACGTGCATTCCATATCTCTTGCAAATTTATGCGTAAAAAGACCGTCCAAATAAAATTGGACGGCCTTTGGTTGATTTTGCACTATATTATTGTATAACTTTTAATTTTGCTCATTATTAACAAAATACCGCAATTCCTCCCATGACTTAATTTTAGACACAAAATCATAAACGATTTTATACTGTCTCAGAATAAATTTATCTATGATATCAACGTCTTCAATCGATAACAAATGTATATTAAGAAAATCTCTTCTCCTCATTAGATGCGATACAAATACATTTACCTCTTTAAAACGATTTTTTTTCGGCTGTCGCATAATAGTACTCAGCTTAACCTCTTTTATCTTACCATGCTTCATTCCGTAATGATTAATAATCAATGAACTATTTGCTGATGATGCACAACATTGCATAAGTATTATAAATCTATGCAATGTAATCTTTTCAATACATGGACTGATGATATATTTCATTATCTTCTCTGCATCTTTACACAAGCCTTGGATATCCGCATTTTTCGGAAGGAACACTTTCAATTTATCATATATATCATTTGATAACAATATTCCTTTAATATCCTTATAAGATAGTACCATATTTTTTTTATCCTTTACAGCTTTAAAAAGCTCCCTATATGCATTTCCTTCATCATTTGTTATTTTTTTCATAATTATTTTCGCGTGGGCATTTCGAAAATTCCGTCTATAGTCACCCAAAACATATTCCAGCCCATATAAGTCATTTAATACATATATTTTAGCTAGACATAATAAATAATTCTTTATAACATTATTCACATTTTCTTTCATAAAGTGATTTAAGCCAAAATCTATATCTGTTTCTTCTAAAACAGATATAGAATTTTTTTCTATAGCCTGCCAAATGTAATTATCAATTTTATTCCTAAAACTAATAAATTTTCTTCTCCAGGAAAAAACCACTTGTTGATACCAAATATAACAATCGCAATAATTATATTTCGTACCTAAATAATATTCCAAATCACATATGATAGAAGACATTATTTTCTGATAAGGATACTCTATTGGTAAATTATTATTTCTCTCATTATTTAATAAATCTAGTGGCATCCCTTTTTTAAAGACATATTTCCTTTCAACGCCTTCAGTTTGACCAAACAACCTCCAAAAATTCAGAACTGTCTTTTTCCTACTATTTTCCTTCGCACTTGTGACTATATTGTGTGATATTTCCTCGTACTTGAAAATATAACAATCGACTATATCCCACAAATCATTAAACTCATCGCTCTCGGTGACTCTTTCAGCACTACTTTTATCTATATAATAAGAAAACATCTGTCTTAGTTTCTTTATATCTTCAGCACGACGTTTTTTTCTTAAGCCTATATTATCTTCTTCTATGGAAAAATTTATCCCCGTATTACTAGGTTCCAAAAAAGGCGAACGTCGCTTTATTATAACTGCTTCATCGGATTTTCTTGATTTGACATAAATCCAATACATATCATAAAAAAATCGCCCAGAATACGCCCCATAAACAAAACATTCATTTAATTTTTTTAATAATAGTCTTCTTCGATTCACTATTTCTATATCGATTCCCGACTCACATATCTTCTCATTTATTAAAATTTTTATCATCTCTTGATTGCTATTATATATATCATCTATCAATTCTCTTAATATTTTAGCGTATTTCTCTCTAAGGTCTTTAGTACAATATTCTTTAGATTCCTCATCAAGATAATTTATCAACTCATTAACATCATTATCGATATTTGTATGTATAGCCTTTATTATTTTTTCTCCAAACCCAGACTTTATTATTTTTTCATATATATCCATATTATTCTCCTTTTCAATATAATTTCTAACATTAAACAGTGTGCTGCACAAGCAGCACACCTTGTAAAAGATATCGTCAAACTGCTTTTAGCAATTATCACTTTATAGGATTTAATTCATATTCCAATAATATATTATTCACACACTGCTTATAATAATTGACATAATGTCCCTGACGATATAAATCTCCATTCACCCCCACGTAGTTAATCATAAAGTGACAATGTATTTTCTTGGTATCCTGATGAATAGCTGCATAAACTTGCCGTTCGTCCAATACAAGTACTGCTGCAATGCGTTGACATATCTCCCGTATCTTTTGGGGCTCTAACTCTACATCAACATCAAATGCAAAAATCATCTGCACATATTCATGTGTCAGCGCTTCTTTATGATATATATCCTGCACTAATTTCATTTCATACGCTGGTGCACTAGGATTTACACCTATGCCAAATGTACCATTTGGCATAACTTTTTTATCATCAGACATATAATCCTGCATTTCTTCAAGAGTCCTAGGGGTTCTGTTCTCTATTTTCAATACCGACATAGATGAATCCTTCTTTCATGAATTATTCTTCAGAAGTTTTTTCACTGCATCAGTTACATCGTCATGCCTATCTTCTTTTTTTTCTCCATTTTGTTGGTCGATGCCTAAGTGACAATGATACAAAGCCTCCGCCAATTCTCGTCCCCCTTCTATGACATTCAATTGTTTGTGACGTAGAATATGAAGTACATATTCTGAAAAAGTCATGCCATACTGCTTAGCCTCCATCATGAATTGCTGCTTTTCTTTTGCATTGATCCTAATATTAATGATATCTGTTTTCAAATTTTTCTTTTTTGTCCTAGTCATTTTACAAACCTCCGTATATACTTTTTATTTATATGTATATACAATTTTAAGAAAAAATATTTATATTTGTTTATTGAGGCTCGTATTCGACCTTTACAATTTTAAAGTGAAAATCTACACTCCTTGTTCAATACACGGAGAGCAAGATAGACAAATGTGTATACATAAAACACTCTTGTTTTTCTAATTGCATTTTCTCCTTTTTCTCTGTTTTCCCCGATTTTATTAATGGATTATCCCTAAAAACCCCACTATTCTCAACCATTCTCCATGCTATTTTTTGGGGAAAATGGGGAAATTGGGGAAATCGTTGCATACTAGCACGATTTATGCCCTTGTAAGCACATACAGATAATATACACCTCTTTATAACAGGAAAAGGGTACGAATAGCCCTTTTCCTGTTACTGTTACATTATCACCATAATGTAGGTTGTCTCATCGGTATATTTACGAAGCTACTTCCTCTGTTGCTGGATTCATCGCCATTTCCATAAAGCTGACTGCATAATCCTTAGCCTGCTCAGTAACTTTGGCAATGGCTTCTTTTTCCTTATCATCAAGCAGTCTTACTGTGCTAAAGGTCAACTGCGAATAGGTTATGCCTGTGGAATTTACTGCCTTTTTCAAGCTGATTTTCGTCACCACCTCACTGAGCTTGCGGAACTTGGATAAGTGGTGCTTAGCGTATGCCTGCCATGATTTGAGGGAGCCTGTGGGCACGGACAGCATAATTGGAAAAGCTTCACCTTCCCTCAACACATAGAGCATCCGACGGTTCTTACAGGCTTTGCCCATTCCTTCCCGGCTGCTGCCATATTGGTTAAGATGACAATTCCGGCACTGTCCTCCGGGATTTCCTACGCCCATTCTGCCATCAAAGGAGCAGCAGTCAGGTGGCTGATGCCCACCTTGATACGCTTCTGCATAATAGGCATAGGCTGGATGATGCAGGACAATCACGCCCTCTATCTCCTTTACGGCCTCGCTGCTCTCGTCTTCGCCCAGCTCAAAAACCGTAGCCCCTGCCGAGGGAAATCTCAGTCTGTCAAGCTGGAATTCCATCCCTGCATATTCGGTTTCCATAGCCTCCTGCAAAAAGGCCAGCCCTTTATTATCGGCAAAGCCCATTACTGCTTTTTCGTTCTGTTCGCTCTTGGTTATTTCTTTCGTTGACATTGTAATTCTCCTCTCTTAACCTGCTTTGCTTTCCTGTTCAAGTCTTAGCTGCTGGCCATAGGGACAATTTTCCCGGCCATCACAGTAGCTAAGGCATTTTACATCGCCCCACCGTTCCTTGGCTGTGCAGACTGGCGGCAGACGTTTGCTTTCTATAGCCGCTGCCAAAAGTTTTGCCTTGTGCTGAAAATAACGGTGAATCCAGCAGTCGCTAATCTTATGGATGGGAATGATGTATACCGGTTTGGTTATCCCCCGTTCCGCAGCTGTGCGCAGATTGCAATCCCGACACATGGCCTGTATAAACATCCGCTTTACGGGAAAACCTGCCTGCTCTAACAGAATACGGTAATAATTGAGCTGAATCGCCCAATCCATCACAAAGCGCACGCCGTCATAGCGCAAAACCTTCTTAGTCTTGGGCTGACCTTTGCGCAGACCAGTCTTATAGACCTCACCGGTTTCAATTTCTTCCTTATATATCCCTAAGGCTTTCATCAGCTTGTAGGAACTGGTAACTTTCAAATCCCCCAGTACACCTTCTTCCTCGTCCATGATTTTGCCAAAGAGGTCAAACTTGCCACTGGTAATCTTATCCTGCAAGCGGATTTCACTTAGGATTTCCCCATCGGTATGATTCTCATTGATGGTATGCACTGCCTGTCCATGCAAGGCGTAAAGGACGCTTTGCGGATTTACGGCGTAGCTGGTGGTCTTTTTGAGATATGTTTCCCTTACTCCTGAGATTAGTTCTGTAACCGTTGGTTCTTCAATTCCTCGGTCTAAGGATTTGGCTATTGCTCGCAGAGTAGGCAGGAACATACAGCGTTCATCCTGTATACAGCCAGCAAGACAACTGGCTATAGGCACCTTTTGTCCATTAGGGCAGATAAATTTATTGGCCGGCATCTTCATCACTCCTCCAAGTAGTAACCATAAATATCCTCATATAAAGTTTGCAACACACCCTCCCCATAAATCCTGCGATAATTTTCCAACTCCTGCTTGGTGTAATAATCCAGCAGGATGCCGTATTGCTGACGGTATTCTTTGGGAAGGCTTTTCGGAATATCCGCATCATAAAGTCCCTCATACCGCCAACCGCTATTCCATGCACTTTCGATATATTCATAGCATGGGAAAGCATCACAGGCGGAATCTTCAACCATCTTGCTCACTCTGCTGATGGTCTTTTCCAAATGCCGCAGGTTTATTGTCTCATGCAGGCTATGAGCATTGTAATAACCGGAAGACAGATTAACTGCCGCCACGCCCATAGCCGGAGCCAAGAGGGAAATATCGCTAAAGGAACCGGACTGGGTTTTGAAGCCATGTTTATTGATGTATTCTTCAAAATCGGGATTGCCACAACCGTAAAAGACCGCATCATTACTGCCTTTGCGGTCAATTTCTATCAGCATTTTCAGCTTATCCAGTCCGGCAGGTAATTTATTCTGCACATACTCACGGACAAATACTTTTGCGCCCTCTCCTCCTGTTTCTTCATCACAGGTAAAGAGCAGCCAAGGCTTTTTCTTTGCCGCAGCATAGATACTCTGCAAGGCAAACACACCACAGCGGTCATCACCGCCAATCCCTTGCGGCGACATCAGGATATTGCCGTCTTCACTCTTACAGATGGTACGCACCGTCTCATTATGTACGGTGTCCAGATGTGCTACCAACAAGACAGGTGCTTCACCCTGCACAAGAATATACGCCCCTTTCCGCGATACACAGTTTCCCCGATAGTGTCGCATCAGCAGCCGGAAAAGCTGTGACTGGCTGTGCATCAGGCAATCTTTTAAGGTCATCATGCAGCATGTTCCCCTTCCTGTTCATGCGCAGACTGACAGCTGCGGCAAAGCATAGTACCATCTTCCTGTACCGCCATAATTTCCCGTGGATGATACTCCCCACATTCCCGGCAGTAAGCATAGTATTGATTGCGGCAGGCGGCGCAGACATAAATTTCATTCCCATCCAAATCATAAACGGGATAGACTGACTCAAAATATTCCTCGCATTCGTCACACTGCTCATTGGCTTCATCATCACGCTCTGAGCCACAATCACAGCAATAGAGGTGCGCCGAGATTTCCTTGCCACATTCAATGCACAGGCCATAAGTGCCTAAATTGAAGCTTTTATAATCTTCCGCATGGTCACAGCGAATGCTGATTTTCGTATCAAAATCTGGATAAAACCAATCCGCATAACCACCAAATCCCTCTCCCGTACCAATGACGCAATGACTGTTGTTATGATAGATATAGGTCTGCCACAGATTCACCGCCCCTTCCAATTCCGAAATCTCACGTTGTACTAAATCCCGATAAAGCTGCATATCCTTCTGCGCTCCATAAGTACCACCACTGGTATTGTACAGACGGCTTTGAAGCAGCACACCATTTCCCGGCTTATATCCGAAAATCTGCCGCATGGTCTTGCGATTGTTTAGCGTTTCAGGATTTTTCGGATCAGCAGCCACAAAGGCGATAAAGCTGTATGAATCGCGGGCATAGCCGGAGCAGCCGTTGTTATATTGATAGCTTGTAGAGTTAAAGGAATGGCAGCTGGTAAGGGTGTCCCCACGTTTGTCGTTCTTCGGATTGCTCATGGTGATAAAATGCGCCGGATTGAGTGAAACATAGAATTTGAAGTCAATTTTACGCGAAGAAATCTCATCCGCAAACTGCGCATAAAGCCGCTGAAATTTACTGCCTGCCTCCGTACTGGCTGCGCCCAGCCCTTCACACAGACTGCGGAAGATACGGCTTGGTTTCTTGTTGACGGCAAAGGCTTTAGGCACCAGTTTATCCATCGCGTCTATGGCTATCTGTGGGTCTTCATCCGGGAAGCAGAAAAAGCGCAATGCTCTATCGAGCAAGTCCTTTTGCGTAATATTCAGCTGCATACGGACAGGTGCTAAAATCGCTTCGGCTAAGTTCGCTACTCGCTCATAATCGGGATTGTGGGTACGGGTGCCATTGATAACCAGTGCATCCAGTTCCTCATTCCAGACCGGTGACTTGCGGAATAAGTCTCTAAGCTCACTCTTAAAATAGGTATTGTCTTTTGCCAGCTTATGCACAAACACATCACTGACATCATCCAGTACCGCCGTACTATAGGTATGGGCACGGTAATCATCAATCGCCTGCCAGATATTTTTCTCGGCCATTTTGATTTTGTCTTCCATTTTCATTTTCTTTGCCTCCTAAACTACATACAAAAAGCGGTGCCCTCCCTTATAGGAAAGCACCGCCAAAATACCGATAAACTTATGCTGTTTCCAACTGCGCAGGCACGGGCGTGATATTGCGCATTGCTCTGCTTGCAGCGGGTAAAATCCCCTTAGGAACTGGAAACGCCAATATCTCACCGCCAATCCGTTCCAAGGTAGTAGCCCGTTCATAAGAGGGTGATAACTGACTTGCCGCCGTGACCGCATTAAACAGTCCATACCGGCTGTTATCTCCGCCCTTAAAGAGCTGACGAAGTACATCCCCTTGCTCGCTTTGATTGAGCTGGAACTTATCGGCCAAAAGCTCCACTTCCTTTACCGGATCATGCTCCAATGGAATGCTCATAGATTCTCGCATCTTATCTACCGTCAGCATAAACTTGCTTTCATCCACTGCACAGCGCACAATATCCTGCACCTTCATGAAAAACGCTTTGTCATCCTGCGCCAAGGTTTCATCCGAATAGATTTCATAGGCATTTTCCTCTCCTTCTACCTGACGGCCTACATGGTATTTCTTTTTGGCGTAATCTTTGACAATCAGACCGTTCTTGCAGACCAGCCGATAAATTAACGGCTCAACACGCAGACTGCCCAAGCCAATTTCACTGTTGGAAATACAGAATCCAGCCTGCACCACATCACCAACCGTCACCTCAGCCTTCATGCGCTTGTTGATAACCTTCAGATACATATGGGATTCCGTAACCTCACAGCTTTCAATACTGGCGCCCTTCATATCCTGAATAACCGGTAAAACCGCTGCGCACAGTTCCAAATGGTCAAGACGGCGGTAGCGGTCAGACAGAAACGCTCGCACTTTCCCATCCATCACCCGTAAAAGCCGCCGCTCCGGTGTCTGCTGAAACCACACATTCACATTGTTGTCCAGCAAATGCGGTGACTTTTCCTGCATCTTCTGATAGTAGCGATAGGGAATCTGCAAACGAGAAGCAATCTGCTGATGCGCAAACTCCTTCACACCAAAGGTTTCCGGCTTTCCGCCTACATTAACCTTGATAACCGATGCTCCATCCTCCGTGACAAAATCCAGACTGCGGGTATCTGCCACAAAGTCCTTGCGATTCTGCCGCTGACGCTCCAATTCCCGACCTAAATCTTCCAGTGTTTTTCCTTGTCTCATGATTCTCCGTCCTTTCTTCAATGACCTTGGGACATAAAAAGAGCAGGTCTTTCGACCTGCTAAGTAACTTTTCTATGTCCCCGATATGTATGTTCCCTAAAATCCTGCCTACGGTACAGCCGTAGATACGATTCACAGATATAATATATCATTGAAAAAAAGAAGTTTCCCATTATAGTGCTACCAAGTTGTTGCAGCATAAAATATCAGCCTGCAAAATTTAAGTTATATTACCAGTAAAAATTGATAACTTTATACATATTTTACGTATTCCCTGCCATAATCATGCGAAATCTTACTTCGAATCCTTTTTTCAGCACAACCACGAGCTTTCATATCACTGATTGTAGATAAAACCTTTTTTAGTGTTTCTTTATGTTTTTCTTCTTGTTCAACTACTTGACGAGCTTGATCAATAGATTTATTTCTTTCTCTCATAGCTTGTTTCATTGCTTTTACTTCATCGTTTGTCTTTCCCCTCACATTTGCAGGATCAATTTTCGTTATTTTTATCTCTTTTGCAAGAGCACGTGTACTATCAGACACCATGCCACTAGATCCGCCATGACTATAATTAGACGCGTATTCGTAGTCGGCCTTTGAAGATTGATTGTTATTGTGTTTGTATACATTATTTCTATAAGTATCTTGCAATCTTCCTAATCCATCATTAATCTTAGACCAATTATCACGTTGTTCTTGATTTAAATTCCTGCTATGCGCATGACTATTAGCCTGACTTTTAGCCGATGAAATAACTGCATCAACAGCCCCTTTTATTACCTTATCTAAGATACTCATAATACCCCCCATATCTATTCTATGAGCAAACAAACGATAAAATCATATTATGCTTCAATCAAAAAAATCATCAAATGATTTTTTTGCACGTTTTGCATTATGACGAACATAATCAAAAGGTACATCTCTAAGACTATCTTTCTTAGACCTATTACAGTGTTTACACATACATTGTAAGTTATCGGCTCCATGACCACCACCATAACTTTGTGGTATTATATGGTCGATATCAATATCTCCTTTACGAAACTTCCTGCCGCATCTTACACAGGTATACCATCCATGATTAGATGAAGCATTATCTAATCCTGTTTGTCTGTAATTCGCCATATACATACGCCTCCTACATTTACACGGCGACCACTTATGTGATACCTTTACGGTTCCGGCTTCTTTCTGCCCATTCGTTAAATGCCTTCAACTCATCAGCATATTCTTCGCATACTTCCATGGGAACTTGCCAAGTACTATAGTCCACAATATTTATACGGGTATTAGGATTATTTCTTAATGCTAAAAGAATATCGGTTACTGCATCCGATATTGTTATGACGGTGGCCTCCTTCTTGCGACCATGAGTATAGAACCCCAAGGCACTCACATATTGCGAAAGCTCCTTTTTTGCTTCTATAGTAGCATTGCCAACATCTCTACCTGTGATACATGCGATAATCTGAGTAAAATCCAATCCTTGAAGTGCTTTGGCTAAACTAATCGCTATTTTAGCACATTCCGGCTTTGATACATCGGCAAAGATAAAAACTGCATGGCCATGTGGCAAAACATCTCGAAGTTTTTCATTCAAGAATCTATGACCTTCTGGATTATCCTCCAATATACCTACATCATTTGCATTATAAAAGGCCACTGGTATAGCAGTTTTAGACTTAATCATTAGCTGACAATCATCTCCAAATTGCCCCACGGTCAAACCTACAGCCACAAAGTCCGCTGATGATTTCATCTCGTGCAAAGCAAAACACCCCTTCAAATCGCTATATCATGTTATCATACATCATCCTTTTCCATCTCACGCATATCTTCTTCATACTCTCTGTCCATTTCTTCCAGTGTTTCTTCACCAAGGATTTCTTCATATCCACAATTAACACAATATCTCTTAAAAATAACGCAGTCTTTTTCACTAACATCCTCATCATGTTCCCATTGGATACCACCACATTTAGGGCAAGATTCTGCAATTTTATCATTATTGATGTTCATAATATGCCATCCTCTCTTATATCACTAATTTAACCTAATTCTTTCCTTAAATATTCCGATATCGAACTAAATACATTATACATTAACCGTTCTACTTCAAAAACGTTTTTATCATATACTCCCAACTCCCTACTTGTACCATTCTTATTTTCATCAAGCCAATCAGCCAGTGCACGTGTATCTTTACGCCATACACTTTCTAACTTAAATCTACTTCTTTCATCTTCAATTTCCTCCAACACTTGACCATAAGCATAATATGCTCGCATCATTATCAAAGCACTTATGATATTAGACTTATTTTGCTGCATAGCCATCATAGCCGATATATAATTTTCTATATCATTGTGCTTTTCGATATTCATTTGATATACACGGTCATCTAAGTCAATTATTGCTTTATATACTTCTGCCTTACTTGAAAATCCCACATTACTCTCCCCCTTAAGCCTTATCAGCTCTCACACTTACCAAGTAATCTATTTTAATTCATCTCGTATGTATTCTGAGATATCGTAAAACATATCACACATAGAATCCTCTATTTCAATCAAATTCTTATCATATACATTTTCCGTACTATGCATCTCTTCTTGATATTCATCAAGGATAGCAGCAATTAGGCGCGAATGCTTACGCCATTCACTTTCTAGCATAAATCTGCTTTTCTCATCTTCAATTCTATCTAAAACATCGCCATACATACCATATGCACGTAGCAATTCTACAGCCAATAATGATTGCATTTGATATCTGCACATATATAACAGTGCTCCCATTTCTTCTACAGGATCATCATGATTTTCAATATCCATTTTTTGAATGCGATCGTTTAATTTCTTCATTGCTTGAAATACTTCCCATTTATTAGCAAATAACACTTTAATCCCCTCCCTATTTAGTGCAGAAATCTAATAATATCAGCTTTAGTAATCAAAGATATATCATCAGGTAATTTTTCCATATTCATTACTCGATTTGCTTGCAAAGCAATACTTTGCTCAAATATATTTCTTATCGCTCTAGCATTTCCAAATTGCTCATCCTTGTTTATTTTTGCCAGATGATCTTTAAGTAACAATCCCGCATCCTCATCTATACTATAAGAATTAGCTTTACAAATATAATCAAAAATTTCCCACAGTTCTTCTTTTGTATAATCCTTAAACTCGATATATTTACTAAATCTCGAAGACAGCCCCGGATTAGAGCTTATGAATTTTTTCATCAATTCAGGATAGCCAGCTACTATTACCACCAAATTATCACGACAATCTTCCATCATTTTTAGCAAAGTATCAATAGCCTCTTGCCCATAGCTATCATCAGAGGCTAATGTGTATGCTTCATCTATAAACAATACTCCGCCTATAGATTGTCGAATAACTTCCTCCGTTTTTATGGCAGTCTGACCTAAATATCCTGCAACCATGCCTGCTCGGTTAGTTTCTATCATGTGACCTTTGGATAGATATCCCAATTCATATAGAATCTTAGATACCAATCGTGCCACGGTTGTTTTACCAGTCCCCGGATTACCAGTAAAAACCATATGTAGAGATATCGTGGGAATTTTCAAACCTCTTTCCTTACGTAAATGCTGCAATTTAACAAAGTTTATCAGAGTATTCAGCTCTTTCTTTACTTCCATCAAGCCAATCAATGAATTTAGCTGTTCCATGTATTGATTTAATTTTTCAGATTCTATTTTCCCACTATATTTTCCATCTGCTGTTCCACCAAAATGATGTCCATTTACCCATTCTCCGTTAAAGATTATGTTTCCATTTTCATCATACAAGGTGCCGTTGCCATGATATACCCCATTAGCCCACATTCCTTCATACTGTGTATTTCCGTTCTTATAGTATGATTTCCCATAACCGTTAGGGATATTGCTTTTACAAGTCCCTTCAAACATTAAAATGCCATCCGGATAATATTTTTCCACAAATTTACCAAATGTAGGTTCCATATATATCCCTCCATTCTACGGATCACCCATTCGGTATTTCTATTGACACAAGTCATAATTATCTGACATTTATTTGTACACCAAGCATTACCTCTTGGATTTTTCATCTACCACATTTTTCTCTATATCCTCGGAAGTGATCAACATGGTAAATTCTATATCACACAACCGAACTATATCAAACACCAACGTTATCGTTATACCGCCCCAGGTTTCACTAATGCTACACTTACTTCTTGAAGTGTATCTCTACGAATATACTCCTTTATATTTTACCCTCCATTTTGGACGATGTCAATGACACTTTCGTCCATTACGGCGTTTTTCGTATATTCCAATGTAATATACACATTAAGGAGTGTTCGATATGCTAGCTCAACGATTAAAATATTTACGCAAACACGCAGAGTTGTCGCAAACAGACGTGGCTACTCGTCTAGGGATTATCCCCAACAGTTACAGCCGCTATGAAAGAGGCGAACGTATGCCCGACTGCGAGACATTACGAAAATTAGCCAACTTTTTTGACGTGTCTGTGGATTATCTCATTGGCAATGACATCGGTAACCCTGACACAGTCGAACTTTGTAACTTTCTTTCCTGTGGTTCTTATACCCTAGACGGTCAATTTCCCACTGCCGGTGATCGAACAATGCTCCATAACATTGTAAAGGCTATAATTGACAATATAAAAAAATAGAATTGGTTATCTGGCTTCGTTGTGCAGTTCTTCGAAGCCAGATTTTTTTTGCCCCATACCCCAATAATTTCGACTTCATTTTATTTGCAAAATCAACGATACGTACAGTAAAGCATAAATTTCTCATTTCTATCCCAAAATAACTAACATAATGATAAATGAGTATAGCTCATGATGTATAGTTATTGGTAAAGTGAAAGGGGGACATTCTCATGCAGATGGACATGAAAATGTTAACCACAAGAGAGACAGCCTATTGTCTCGGATGCAGTGAGAGTATTGTATATAATCTAATAAGGACTGGCAAACTGCCTGCTTATAAAGATCCAGACCACAGACCATGGCGTATTCCTGAATCATCTGTTATTGCTTATCGTGATGAACGCTTAGCCCAATTCACCCATCAGTCAAAACGCTTATAAATCGATTTGGGCTACAGAAAATCACTGATGGAGGAAATCGCGCATGAATAAGGACTACACTACCTTGATTACGGTTGACGAGCTTTGTGAGGTACTGGGAATCAGCCATAATGCAGCCTATCAGCTGCTAGCGTCTGGCAAGCTGAAATGCTTCCGGATTGGCAGGATTTGGAAGATTCCCCGTGAGTGCGTCAATGACTATATTCGCGAGCAAAGCTTTGGGGCATAAAAAAACGGACTTGGCGGTGGCCAAGTCCATCTTCTCCCTATATTGCGATACTCCTAATTACCCCCAAAATCGTTGAGTTAGGCTCCCTTGTCCGTTTGTCCGCTATGTCCGTCGAAATTTAATACCTATACCAGCCCTTGCTATTACTGGTGTGGGGGAGTCGGACAAACGGACAACGGACGAAACAGGCTCAAATCGCCCCTTGCTCCCGATGTTGGCCTATTCCATGCAATCAGCTGTAAATTAGTTCATACAAGCCTCTCAGGCATGCGATAACATCTATATTGGAAAACCATTTATCCCCTTATTTCCATAGCCCATTTTGGCTATGGTCTCCCATATGGTCTCCCAAAACAGAAAAAGGGTTCCAGCAAAACGCTGGAACCCTTGAATTTACTGGTGCGTCAGGAGGGATTCGAACCCCCGACCCACGGCTTAGAAGGCCGTTGCTCTATCCAACTGAGCTACTGACGCGATTTTAGTGTATGGTCGGGATGACAGGATTCGAACCTGCGACATCCTGCTCCCAAAGCAGGCGCGCTACCAAACTGCGCTACATCCCGAAAATTACTTATCTAGTATAGCGGAAAAAGGGAGTGCTGTCAAATTTTTTTCACACAATTACCATAAAATGAAGCCCACCGGCCTTTTTGAGCTGGTGGGCTTCATTTAGCGTGCTTATTTCCCTCGTAATATCTTGAGAATATTGAGACCGGAACTGCGTTCTTTTTCAAATTTCTTTTTGATGCGTGCCTGTTCTTCCTTTTGTCGGCGTTCAATCTCCAAGCGCTTGGCGTTGGCGGTGGCCTGATGCACCAAATCCATGCAGTTACTGCAGTAGAGGCCGGTCGTAATCATGCGGCCGCAACGGCTGCAGGGGTAGCTGATTTTGCCGCCGGCGATGAATTGTCCCTTGTTTATCATAGTGGTGGCTACATGCATGGGAATTTTTGTTTGCTTAACTATATCCTTTATGGTGCAATGGGGATGTGCTTTGACGAATTCGTTTATCTGATTCTCATATTCACGGCTTTTGTCGTAGCATTTCTGGCAATAACCAAATCCTGTGTCGGAGAAAAGTTTGCCGCACAGGGGGCAGTTGCGGAGTACGCCCTTGTTGGGTTGTGTTCGGATCATATTATCATCCCTTCCTTTGCATCAGGGCACGTTGCATCCCTGCAATTAGACTATCAAGTATATTATACCACAAGCGAATAAGATAATAAATAATTCAGAAAAATAATTTTATAACGATAATAATTTATTCGGTTGACAACGTTGGGAAAATGCTTATAATAAAAATAGTTAGATAACTAATTACTTTATGAGGAGCATTTATGAAACGGGAAATGATACCGACCTTTGCCGAGCTGGAGCGGCATAGGGAGATGGTGCCGGAGATAAATCCGGCGGCGGTGATAGCTATGCTCAGCATCAAGGATGCCAGTGAGGGGATTCAGGAATCCATACTGGATGTGCTGCAACGGGAATATCACCTGTCTGACGGCAAGTTTTGTACATTGGTGGTGCTGCATCAGCACAGCCGGGAAGGCATCTCCCCTTCGGTGCTGGCGGAAAAGGTCGGCGTGACCAGAGCAACTATCAGTACAACTTTGCAGCGTATGGAACGGGACGGCCTTGTGTCGGTAAAGCCGGCGGAAAGCGACGGCCGGGGCAAGGTGGTACGGCTGACCAGACAAGGGGCAGATTTTATGGCGGAGATTTTGCCGCCCCATTATCTTAGAGTCAGCAAGTTGATGGAAAAGCTTACGGAAGCGGAGCAGAAGCAGTTAATCACGCTGCTGAAAAAACTGAGTGCTTAATATACATTTGCTTATATGATTAGCAAGCTAATTATTTTTAAAAAGGGAGATATGAAAGAATGAATACCATGAATAAGGCCAAACGCACAGGGATTGTGTTTATTGCCCTGTTGATTATCGGCGGACTTATCCTGATGTACAAGGGCAATGATGCTCTGGTGCTGGCTACGGAAAAAAAGGAAGGCATCCTCACTGCCGAGCAGGTGAAAATGTCCTTTGATTCCGTCAGCGGACGGCTGATTAAGGAAGCCGTCAAGGAAGGCGATTTTGTAAAAAAGGGCGATGTGATTATGGAACTTGATTCCACGGACACTGACCTTTCCATTGCCAAATTAAAGACCCAGATTGCCCAGATGGAGGCGCAGATTGCCTCCACCAGCGGTACGCAGGGCATTAACTTTATGAAGGCTGATACTGATGAAAGTCAGAGTTACCGTCAGATTGACCAGCAGCGTGCCGCTGTGCAGTCTGCTGATGTCACCTTAAAAAATGCTCAGATTGATTACGCTCGTAAGGAATCGCTGGTACAGGCCGGGGCTATTGCTCAGTCGCAGCTGGATGATGCGGAAATGACGCTTAATGTGGCCCGGGCAAATGTTGAGCAGCAGCAGCAGCTTTTACGCCGCCTGATGGCCGCTACCAATGGCAGCGCCACGGACTCCATTGCGCAGGAACGTCAGGCAGCTTCCAATATGGCCAATGATGTTGAGGCTTTGCGCCAGCAGAAAGCGGCACTTGAGGTACAGCTGAAGGAACTGGAAGTGGCTAAAGAACGCCTGACCCTGCGTGCGCCGGAGGACGGTAAAATCCTCAAGGTGCTGGCCAAGGAAGGGGAAATGATTTCGCCTTCGACGCCGGTGGTGCTTTTGGAGAGCAACCGCAGCTATTATGATATCTACGTCAGCGAAAAGCAGGCCGCAGGGCTGTCCGAAGGCATGGAAATCACCGGCATTACGGTAGCCGGGGAAAAGAAAGTTACGGGGACGGTACGCCTGTTGACGCAGGCTCCGGGATTTGCAGATTTGAAGCAGTCGCGGGAAAAAGGGCAGTCTGACCTTTCGGCTTTTCAGGTGCGCATTTATATTGACCCTCAGGATGGTATCATCCCGGGCATGACTATTGGGGTGAAAGATAGTGAATTCACTAAGAGATGAAATTAAATTCCTGTTTTCCGGTCAGGGCATGCCCTATGAAAAGGTCTGCATCATGGTGGCCATGGTCATCACGGTTTTCATGTCGGTGCTGCTCACTGGCAACATTGCCAAGGATGCTAAAGTCGTTGTTATTGATTTGGATAACTCGGCTTATACGCGCGACCTGATAAACCGTATAGATGCTTCACAGTACATGAAGGTTACGGCGGTGCTGAATACGGCGCAGAATCCGAAAGACCTGTTTTATCAGGACAGGGCAGTGACGGTAGTGTATTTTCCCCGTGGGCTGGAAAAAGACCGGTATACGGGAGTGGCTTCCAATATCGGTGTGTTTTACGATAATACGAATTCTGCCAATACCAGTAATATCAAGGAAGCACTGAATGAAATCGTGGGGCTGGATAATGCGGCTGCAAACGGCGATGTGGGCAGTACCAATGACAGTATTTATGGCAACGTAAGCCTTGCGGCCCGTAACCTGTTTAATCCGCAGGATTCCAAGGACAATGGTGAGACGCTGGGATTCTTGTTTTTCTTTGGCTCCATGTTTTTTACCTTTGCCACCATTGGTATGATACCGCGCCTGCGGCTCACGCATCAGCTGGATAAAGTGCTGCTGGAGGGCACACCGTGGGATTTACTGGTGCGGCTTCTGCCTTACGGGTGCTGTCTGATTGTCTCGTGGGTGCTGGGGCTGGCAGTTCTCAGGGTATGGGGCGATTTAGCTTTTTCGGGAAGTCTGTTTAGCTTTTTGTTTATTCAGATTTTCTATATTTTCACCGTGGGCACATTGTCCCTGTTCTTTGGTTGGACGGCGGCCAATCCCGGGATTGCATCAAGCCGTATGATTCTCTTTATCCCCGGTGGTTTTATTTTGGGCGGTATGACCGGCCCGACGACCTTTTATGCTGATTGGGTGGTAAAGTTCAGTCATGTTTTTCCTTTGACATGGGAATTTCATTTCCAGCGTGATATTATCGCCCGTGGCGCAGGTTTTTGGGATATTTCCCAGACATTTGGCGCATTCCTCGTTTACATGGGGATTGTGGGGATTTTGTTCTGCCTGCGGTTCAATGCCTCCCGTAAGGAGCTGCTGGCGCAGAAGGCTGATGAGAAACGTCAGGCAAGACAGATGGAGAAGCTGGCCAAGGAGTTAGCAGAATAGAGGTGACAGTATGCGTACAGAAAATACAGTAGTGGACACCGAATCCCTGATTGCGGAAATCAAGACACGGCCTAAGCAGGAAATAAAATGCAATCGTATACTCCTGCCTACTGATGGTTCCGGTCAGGCATTTAAGGCTGTCAGCGAAGCTATTCATCTGGCGGCAGTGACGGATGCGGAGCTGACCCTTTTGATGGTGGTTGACTACAATAAAAATGTAGCGGCCTTTGAGCAGGTCAGTCTCAGCGGCTATGTACCGGCAGAACTTAAAATTGCGGCCTATCAGTTTTTGGCGGAACTCATGCACGTTATTCCCAGTGAAATCCGCGCCCATACCCGGGTGGAAGTGGGCGACCCCGGCGAGATAATCCTGAATGTGGCCGAGGAAGAGGAAAGCGATATGATTGTCTTGGGCACACATGGCTTTGGCACATTCCGCAGCCTGCTCATGGGCAGCGTATCCAATTTCGTTACCCAGAATGCTGCCTGTCCTGTGCTTTTATGCAAGGGGATGCCCGATGATTGGGATGATGATGAACATTATATAGCTGCCAAATAAATAGAACCGCTTGCGCAAAAATATCGCAAGCGGTTCTATTTATTTGACTTTTTATTGGTTTCACCATGGCTGGGGAGTCATCGGTGTGATTACGCCGAAGGAATAGCCTTTTTCGCGTAAGAGGCGGATGATTTCCGGCAGGGCCTTAACGGTTTCCTCGTGGCCGGCGGAGCTGTGCATGAGGATGATGGCGCTGTCCATTACCGTCTGTCCCTGAATGTTGTCAATGAAATCCTGGGCAACGGGATGATTGGGGGCGGCATCGGCGGAGCTGACATTCCAGTCATGCTCTACGTAGGCATTGGCTGCGATGATGTTTTCGTAGGCCGCGGTAAAGTTGCCCATGCGTCCGCTGGGGGCACGGGTGATAAGCGGACGCACACCCAGCAGTTCGTATATGACGTCATCGGCCTCTTCCATTTCTTTCAGATAGCTGTCAGCGGAGGCGTAAAGGCGTTTGTAGTCATGGTCGTAGCTATGGTTGCCCAGCGCGTGGCCTTCGGCAAAAATGCGTTTGGTGGTTTCGGGATAGGCTTTGACGTTTTTGCCCAGCACATAAAATGTGGCCTTGACGTTTTCCTGTTTCAGGATGTCAAGCACAGCAGCGGTGTTTTTGTCATCGGGGCCGTCATCGAAGGTGAGATAGACGGTTTTTGTTTCCCTGTATGGTCTGATGGAGGGCAGGACGGTGGGCAGTCCCCTGGCCCGGCGCTGGGAAAGTGTATAGCGGTCATAAACGGGCAGACCCGGATTATCCAGTTCCAGATTGCTGAAATCATCGGCTGCGGTGACGTAGGCGGCAGTTTTTTCTTCTGCCACGGGTGCTTCTTCCTCTTGTGCGGCAGGCTGGCCTTCGTTGCTGGTTTGAGAGCCGCAGCCTCCGAGCAGCAGCCATAAGCAGGTGAGACTGAGCGCGGCAGTTTTTCTGCCGATATGTTGAATGGTCATAAAGCAGGACTCCTTGGTATTTTTGTCAACGTAATTATTTTATACCACGGCTGTGATTTTGCAAAGGATAATCTAATTAAATGATAATGACTTGCAATATCATTTAATTGCCATTATAATAAAAATATAGTTGAGAGGAGGCATATTATGAAAGATTATTTACAGATTATGCAGGTGATTGGCCGGGAAATCATTGATTCCCGCGGCAATCCCACAGTGGAGGCTGAGGTGCTGCTGGCTGATGGTTCGATTGGCCGGGCGGCGGCTCCCAGCGGCGCGTCTACCGGTGAGTTTGAGGCTCTGGAACTGCGTGACGGCGATAAGAGCAAATACGGCGGCAAAGGCGTGTCCAAAGCCGTAGAAAACATCAATGAGAAAATTGCGCCGGCCATCGCCGGGATGGATGCGTCCGACATTTACGCTGTGGACGGAGTGATGCTGGCTTTAGACGGTACGGAGGACAAGTCCGTGCTGGGAGCCAACGCTATTTTGGCAGTGTCTTTGGCTACGGCCAAAGCCGCAGCTTTGGCGCAGGATATTCCCCTGTATCGTTTCCTGGGCGGACTTTCCGGCAACCATCTGCCGGTGCCCATGATGAATATTTTGAATGGCGGCGCTCATGCCACCAATTCCGTTGATACGCAGGAATTTATGATTATGCCTGCCGGCGCGCCTACTTTCCGCGAAGGCCTCAGATGGTCCACAGAGGTATTCCATGCCCTGCAGGCTTTGCTGAAAAAAGAAGGCAAGGCAACGTCCGTGGGTGATGAAGGAGGTTTTGCACCTGACCTGTCGTCTGACGAGGACACTATCGAACACATTCTGCAGGCTATCCGCAATGCCGGGTATGAGCCGGGCAAGGATTTTGTGCTGGCTATGGATGCCGCCAGCTCTGAGTGGAAGAGTGACAAGGGCAAGGGGCATTACAAGCAGCCGAAATCCGGCAAAGAATTCACCTCTGCGGAACTCATCGCCCATTGGAAATCATTGGTGGAGAAGTACCCCATCTACTCCATTGAGGATGGTCTGGACGAAGAGGACTGGGAAGGCTGGCAGCAGATGACTAAGGAGCTGGGGGACAAAGTTCAGCTCGTGGGTGATGACCTGTTTGTCACCAATACCAAGCGTCTGAAAAAAGGCATCGAAGGTGGCAGCGGCAATTCCATCCTGATTAAACTCAATCAGATTGGCACTTTGTCGGAGACGCTGGAAGCCATAAAGATGGCGCATCAGGCCGGTTATACGGCTATCGTTTCCCATCGCAGCGGCGAAACGGAGGACACGACCATCGCTGACCTGGCAGTGGCGCTCAATACCGACCAGATAAAGACCGGCGCTCCCTCACGCTCTGAACGCGTGGCTAAGTACAACCAGCTCCTGCGCATTGAGGAGGAACTGGGCGACAGCGCTGTCTATGCAGGCATGAAGGCTTTTAAGCATAAAAAATAAGGAACTCTGAAAGTGATTTGCGGATAGTTTCTGACAGAGCATGATAAGGATATGTACGGTAAGGAAAGGCTGCACCGTACATATCTTTTTTTGCAGATGGATTCAGGCTGACAGGTCAAATAGGGCTGGGAATATTTTCATCGCAAGGATTGACAATGATAATCACTTTTGTTAATATAAATTCCGTCAAATTGATAATAATTATCATTTGTGAAGGGTGTTCAAATATGAACACTATTCATAAATCTGATTGAGGAGCGCGAAAGTGATGTATTTAGAAAAATATCTGGCCGGGCTGCCACAGGACAAAAGAGCTGTCCTGCTGGGGCATGATACGCAAGACCCCTTGCATAAGGCCTTTGCCAGCAAACGAGTGGTGCATGCCGGTCTGCTGGGGAAACCCATTGCGGCGGATAAGCAGGTGAGTGTATACAATGCTGTGATGCGGGGGAAAGCCGATTTGAGCCGCCATCATGCCCTGTATATCCATATTCCTTTTTGCCAGACAAAATGTCTGTACTGCGGTTTTTATCAAAATGCCAGCCGTCAGGAAGTTGAGGACGAATACATTGCGGCCTTGCTGGGGGAGATAAAAGCTGAGGCGCAGACCACCCGGCTGCAGGAAACGCCCATTGACTGCGTGTTTATCGGCGGCGGTACGCCCACATCCCTATCAGTGGCTAATGTGGCGGCACTGTTGCAGACCCTGCAGGAGCAGTTCAAGCTCCGGGAAAATTGTGAGGTGACATTGGAGGGGCGGATTCATGACCTTGTGCCGGAAAAGATAGAAACATGGCTAAAGTATGGCGTGAACCGCATATCGCTGGGGGTGCAGTCCTTTGATACGACCCTGCGGCAGCGGATTGGGCGCATTGACAGCAAGGAGGAGGTCTTGCGGCGGCTGCAGCTGCTGCGTTCCTATGATGTGACGGTGATTGTGGATTTGATTTACGGATTGCCGGGGCAGACGCTGGAGCTGTGGCTGGAGGATGTAAAGACTCTGGAAGCTGCCGGAGTTGACGGCATGGATTTGTATCAGCTGAACATCTTCCCCGGCGGCGCTCTGGCTAAAGCGGTGCAGAACGGAACTGTTCCGCCCTGCGCCGATATTGCCGGACAGGCGGATATGTACATGGCTGCCCGTGATTATCTGCTGGCGCAGGGGACAGAACGGCTGAGCCTGTGTCACTGGCGCAGAAATAAACGGGAGCGCAGCCTGTATAATTCGCTGGCTAAGGCCGGTGCCGAGGTATATGCCTTCGGCTGTGGCGCAGGCGGTCATTTCGGCGGTATCAGCTATATGAACCAACGCCTGCTGTCCGCTTACCATGAGGCCAGACAGGCCGGACAAAAGCCGCTGATGATGGCCGGTTATCAGGTAGAAAAACGTTTGGGGCAGGCTGCCGATTGTTTGGTCAGCAGTCTGGAACAGGGCTTTGTGGATTTCCGGCAGCTGGTCATGCAGGATGGGCGGCTGGAAGAATTGGAACAGATTTTACGGCTTTGGGAAAAGCGAGGGCTGGTCACGCAGGATTTGGGGATTTACCGCCTTACACCTGCCGGTGAGTTCTGGTACATAAGCCTGACTCAAAGTCTGGTGGAATGCGCGCAGGTGCTGATGACAGAGGAAAGCGAATCCCCGGCAGAGGAAATAAACGGCGAGAGCAATGACGCTCTGGACAGCCTGCTGTCGGAAATGCTGCCGGACAGTACCCGTGACAGCCGGAAAAAACTTTTAGGTAAAATGCCCATGGCGGTGAGGATGATGCTGAGGCACTCCAGTAAGGAGGCGCTAAAGAGCATGTTTGCCGGGATGCCGCAGGCAATGCGTGATAAGATGCTGAAATCGGCTATGATGTGAGGGAGAGAAGGACATGGAAATATTGCAAGGTGTTATCCACTATTTTAATCAAGGCGGCCTGGTGATGTATTTCCTGCTGCTGGCGTCTATCGGTGCCGGGGCGGTGATTATCGACAGGTGGCGGTACTATCGGCGCAGACGGGCGCCCTTAAAAGCTCACTGGCAAAAGGTAAAGGAAATGTCTGTCGGAAAAAAGCCGGCAGAGGTGGCGGCCTACTTTGCCCAAAGGCATACGGCGCTTGATAAAATGACAGCGGCAGGTTTCCGAGCGCAAGCCGGCGGTCGGAATGTCAGTCTGGCATTGGAAGCCAGCGCCCAGCTGGAAGTGGCCAAACTCAAAAAGGGGCTGCCGGTGCTGGCGATGCTGGTGACCTTGTCGCCGATTCTGGGGCTGATGGGCACGGTTATCGGCATGATTCAGTCCTTTTCGGTGTTTAATCTGCAATCCGGCTCGCCCATGGCTATAACTGGCGGCGTGGGAGAAGCCCTGATTGCCACGGTGACAGGCCTGATGGTAGCTACGCTGGCGCTTTTGGGGCACAGTTATTTCGGCTTGCAGCTTGACAGCATGGTGACTGATATGGAACAACTGGGCTCCCTTTTGGAGGATATGTTTTTTACCACGAAAGGCCAGATGGTGACAGAACGGGGGAAAAAGCAACATGAAGCTGCATAGTGCCAGAATGGAACGCAGTCCGCAAATCATGATAATCCCCATGATTGACATTATCTTTTTTCTGCTGGTGTTTTTTATGATGAGTACCCTTTATATGACAAGTCAGGAAACCATCCCCGTAAATCTGCCGGCGGCTGCCAGTGCCCGGCAGGATGTGGTGAAAAGTTTGCAGGTGACGGTAGCAAAGGATGGGCGGCTCTATCTGGGTAAGGAGGATATGGCACTGCCGCAGCTGAAAGCCAGACTGGCCGCAGAGGCTAAATCAGCAGATATTGCCGTGGCATTACGGGCGGATAAGGAAGTGGATTACGGTACGTTCATTGCCGTGATGGATGAACTGAAAACCTCGGGCATCCAGCGCATCAGCCTTGCCGCCAGACAGTGAGGTAAGAGGATGGTACAACACATGAACTTAGGCAAACTCATGGCACCTCTGCCGTTGTCCTGTCTGCTTCATGGAGCTGGGATTTTTGCCATCGGTGTATTGCTGGGCTTCAATCAGGACTTGCTGGCTATGGATGGTCCCGTGGCCGAGGTGGTTATGGAGGTAGCGCCCGAGGAAATGCCGGAGCGGAATGTTCCTAAGGCGGTGAGCCTGAATCCTTTTGCCAGCGAATCTGTCTGGGAAAGCCTTACAGGACAGGAAGCTAAGCAGCCTGTCAGTCAGGAAAACGTCACAGCGGCTAAGTCCGTGACAGGCAGTCCGGCGGCAAGTGCCGGCAGTCAGGCTTTGCTTGCCGAAAATGAGGCCGTGAAGGGCGGTGACGGAGTGACCGCCGCCGGAACGGGCAGCAGTGAGGCGGCAGGCGGTTCGGCGGCTGCCGGTGGTGATACAGGTCATTATGAAGCCGGTACGGCAGGTACTGAGGACAATGCCGCCCCAGTATCAGCAGCCCCGGCAGAGAGCATGGAAAGTATTGCCGGACGCTTTGCAGCCAGGGTAGAAGCCTGCAAGGAATACCCCTATATGGCAGTGAAACGGGGGCTGACGGGCGCGGCCAGTATTACCGTTACGCTGTCAGCAGCAGGCAGTCTGGAAAATGTCTACATCAGCAGTTCGTCAGGTGAAGGGCTGTTGGATGATGCCGCCATGCAGGCGGTGAGAAATGCTTGTCCCTTTGCGCATGGGGCTGGCCGGAGTGTCACTTTGACGGTGCCCCTGCATTTTGATCTGCAATAATTTTTTTTACAACAACGGAGGATTATATGAACATATTATTACTTTATTCCAGCAAGACCGGCAACACGGCTAAAGTTGCTGCTGCTATTGGTGAAGCTCTTGCAGTCACGCCGGTGAAGGTGGAGGCGAACCCATCGCCGGAGGGTTATGATTTGATTATCGCCGGTTTTTGGGTGGACAGGGGAACTGCCGATGCTAAAATGAAGGCTTATCTGGAGAAACTCACCAATAAACGGGTGGCCATCTTTGCAACGCTCGGTGCAGAGGCCGATTCAGAGCATGCCCGGAAATGTCTGGAAAACGGGGCGGCTTTGCTGGGTGAAGGCTGCGAAGTGGTGGGGCAATTCATCTGTCAGGGCAAGGTCGCTGAGGAAATGATTGAGCTGATGAAAAAGATGTTCCCTGAGGGGCATCCCCATGCCATGACACCAGAACGGCTGGCCAGAATAGAACGGGCGGCCAGTCATCCCGATGCCGAGGACTTGGCGGCTGCCGGAGATTATTTCCGGCAGCTTTGTCTGGAGGCACAGTGATGGAGGCTGCGCTGCAACAGGAAAAACAACGTGCAGTTCATCCCCGGAGCAGGAAGCGGTTATGGGCGCTGTCTTTGGGAGTGACGGTGCTGCTGGCGGCTGCTGTTTATAGCATTTGCCAAGGCGTGGTGGTGTTTTCGCCGGGGCAGGTGCTGGCGGTGCTGACGGCCGGCAGCGGCAATGAGAATTACAACATTCTCTATCATATCCGCCTGCCCCGGCTGCTTACAGGCGCTTTGACCGGCATCAATCTGGCGCTGGCCGGCTGTATCCTACAGGGTATTTTGCGCAATCCGTTGGCTGACCCGGGCATTATCGGCGTATCGGCAGGAGCCGGACTGGCGGCTATGATGGTGATGATTTTGTTTCCCGAAAGCACTTCTTTTGTGCCTTTGTCAGCTTTTGTGGGCGCGATGTTTTCGGTATTGCTGGTCTTTTTCCTGTCATGGGAAAAGGGCGTTCAGCCATTGCGCATGGTGCTGGCCGGGGTGGCGGTGGCCGCCTTTTTCGGCGGCGCCATGACGGCCTTGATGGTCTTTTATTCTGACAGGGTGCAGGGCACAGTGAACTGGATGGCCGGCGGTTTTGCCGGACGCAGCTGGAGTCATGTTTATATGGTGCTGCCCTATACGCTGTTGGGTATGGCCGGAGCCTTCATGGGCAGCCGCTGGCTGAACGCTTTACAGCTGGGGGAGGATACCGCCAGAAGTCTGGGGGTGAAGGTGGAACGGGTACGCCTGTATCTGCTGCTGCTGGCTGCCCTGCTGGCAGCTTCTGCCGTGAGCGCTGCCGGTATGCTGGGCTTTGTGGGGCTGGTCGTTCCTCACATGGTAAGACTGGTGACCGGCTCTGATTTTGACTACCTGCTGCCGGCGGCGGCTCTTTGGGGGGCGGCGCTGGTTACAGGTGCCGATGTGGCGGCCAGAGTGGCCTTTGCCCCGGTGGAGATTCCTGTAGGCGTATTCATGTCCTTTGTTGGCGCGCCGTTCTTCCTCTATCTGCTGCGGCAGGGAATGAAAAGGGGGCACTGACATGTCAAATGATGCAAATATTATCCTGCGAGGGGAAAACTTGCGGCTGGAATACGGTCATCATGTGGTTGCAGAAAATTTGCACCTGTCCATCAGGCGGGCGGAAATCACTGCTATTATCGGGCCAAACGGCTCAGGCAAGTCAACCCTGCTAAAAGCATTGGCACGTCTGCTGCCTCCGGCAGCAGGCAGGCTGACCTTCAGGGGGCGTGATTTATGGCGGCTCTCGGAAAAACAGGTGGCGCAAAAAATTGCCTTTATGCCCCAAAGCGCTGCCCTGCCGCCGGATTTGACAGTGGCGGAGGTGGTTAAGCTGGGCAGGCTGCCGCACCGCAGCTTTTGGAGTTCCTTTCAGCCGGAAGATGAAGCTGTCTGCCGTGATGTCATGGAGATGACGGGGCTGACAGCTTTTGCCCAGCGTCCGCTGGGTTCTTTGTCCGGCGGTGAACGGCAGCGTGCCAGGCTGGCTTTGGCGCTGGCCCAGCAGCCGGAGGTTTTGCTGTTAGATGAGCCTACGACATATCTGGATATCCGCCATCAACTGGCATTGATGGATATAGTAAAGAAACTGCACCAGCAGCTGGGGCTCACCGTGCTGATGGTGCTCCATGACCTCAATCAGGCGGCCCGGTACAGCCAGCGGCTGGTAGCCCTGCAACGGGGGCACATCATTGCCGATGGACAGGTGCAGGAGGTGTTTAACAGCCGGTTGCTGCGCAATTTGTATGGTGTTGAAAATGAAATTAAGACAGTGGAGATTCGGGGGAGAAGGGAACATATCTTTTTCCCGGCGGCTGTCTGCGGAGATGTGTAAATGTCAATTGTCATTGAGAATGTAAATTGTTCTCGCAAAGGCCGTGTTATCCTGCACAATGTTTCCTTACAGGCAGGCAAGGGCGAGGTCTTAGGGCTGCTGGGGCCTAACGGCGCCGGGAAAACGACCCTGATTCGCCTCATTGCCGGTCTGGCCAGACCTGACAGCGGCAGGATTTTGGTGGAGGGGGAGGATGCTGCCGGGCACAGCAAGACGTTCCGGCGCTTGCTGGGGCTTGTCCCGCAGGAAAATAATTTTGAAAGTGAGCTGACCATTGAGGAAAGCATGATCTGTTATGCCCGGCTTTACGGGCTGCCGCGTCCCCGTCAGCTGGTGACGGCCGTCTGTGACAGGCTGCAGATTGGCAGCTGGCGGCAAAAATTGCCGGATAAATTATCTGGCGGCATGAAGCGCAGGGCGATGATTGCCCGGGCCATGCTGCCGGAGCCGGAAATTTTGCTGCTGGACGAACCAAGCGTGGGCCTTGACCCGGATATGCGGCAGGAGGTCTGGCAGCTGCTCAGAGTTTTGCAGGCTGGTGGGAAAACCGTGCTGCTTACCACGCATTATATGGAAGAGGCAGAGGCTTTGTGCAGCCGTATTGCTTTTTTGCGTGAGGGACATCTGCTCTATACAGGCACCTGCAAAGGCTTGGGAAGATTTCTTTCGCCTAAGGGCATGACGCTGGAAGATGCTTTCGTAGAGTTGTCCCATGGGCAGCTGGCACAGGAGGTGGGCTGATGCTCAACGGTTTTTCAGCGGTGTTTTACCGGGAAATGAAAATGCTGGTACGTCGTATTGGCGGACTGGGGTATCTTTTTTCGGGGCTGCTTTTTCCCCTGATTTATCTGTTGGCCTTTGGCTGGGGGCTGGGGGACAGAGTGGACGTGGCCGGTGGGTATTTTGCTTATCTGGCTCGTGGCATGCTGGCTATCACCGTGATGATGAATGCTTTTCAGCAGACGGCGTTGTCTGTCAGTGCCGCCCGGTTTTACTACCGTAATTTCTCCACTCTGCGCCTCAGTCCGATTAGTGACAGTGCGATTGTGTTCGGCATTGCTTTGGCCGGGACGGTCAGGGCTTTGCTGGCGGCGCTGGTTATTTTTGCAGCGGCCAGATTGCTGTTGGGGCTGGAACTGTTGTCGTTGCCAGGCGTGCTTGGTCTTATCCTGACGGCTTTTGCCTTCGGTGCTTTCGGGGTGGCGGTCGGCTTGTCCATTAAAGGACAGGAGCAATTTTCCATCATTATCAATTTTTTCATCACCCCGATGACCTTTTTTTGCGGTTCATTTTTTCCCATTGCCAATCTGCCGGAGCTGGTGCGGCAGGCAGTACAGTATCTGCCCCTGTCGCTGACAAATCAGCTCCTGCAGGCTCACGACTTTGCCGGCAGTACAGGTATAGCGGCTATAGGGCTGCTGGCTGTTACCGCCGTGATTTACGCCTACGGTGTTTACCGCGTGCACACTTATAGTGAATTTTAGCAATCCGGCTTTGCCTAAGCAGAGCCTTGTAATAGTTTTATCCATTTTTAAGTTCTAAGAGAAAGAGGATGTACATGATTAGAAAACTTGCCAAGAAGAAACAAACTTTACTTGCCGCTGCTGTAATCAGCACCCTGTCCGCAGGTTATACGGAGGCTGCCGATACGGATAGCGTTACGACAAGGGATGTAGTGGTGACGGCTTCACGGACGGAGCAGGAAATCAAGGAAACTCCGGCTGCGGTGGAGGTTATCACGAGGGAAGATATTGAAAAAATGGGTGCCGAGACGCTGGCTCAGGCATTGCAGCTGGCCACGGGCATCAATGTGCTGGAAAACGGCATGGTGGGCAACCAGTCTTCCCTGCGCGGCATGAATACCAATCAGACACTCATCCTCATCGACGGCCGTAGAGTGCGGACGGAAAACACCAGTGAGACGCAGAACTATTATGAATTGCAGCGCGTGAATATGGACAATGTGGAGCGCGTGGAAATCGTCCGGGGAGCGGTTAGCTCCCTGTATGGCTCGGAAGCCCTGGGCGGCGTGGCGTTATCAATATCATCACCAAAAAGCCCGGCAAGGCAGGCGGCTCCGTTTCCGCTGACTGGACTTCCCGGCAGAAGGACCTGGGCTTCCGTTACGACCTGGGCAAGCAGGGCAAATGGGCATGGTCGGTAAACGGCAAGGTCAGCGATATCAGACAGCGCATGAATGGCGCCGCCTCCAATCAGTACGGCAAAAAATATTTCTTCGGTCTGGATGGGCGCATGGACGTTGACAAGAATAAGAAGCTCGATTTCTTTGTTGACTATTTAAATGAAGACCTTTATATGATTGATTCGGCAACGGCCGGGACAGACTACGACCATCAGCGTGTCTCCACCGGGGTAAAATATTCCGGCAAGGACAGGCAGGGCGATTATGAGATGCAGTTTTACTACACTTATTTTGATAAGGACCAGCGTACCAGAAACCGCAGTACCAACGCGCTGACCAGCTTTGATGACATGACCTTTAACTCCTATGTGGCTGATGGCAAGCGCACCTTTAACGTTGGCGATAAGCATATCCTGACCGTAGGCGGCGAATACCGGCAGGAGGATTATGAGAGCAGCCGCATTAAGGACGGCAGCGGCAAGAGCGTGACGCTGGAGGGAATAACCAACAACATGTCCAAGGTGTCCATGGATTATGGGGCGCTATATTTGCAGGATGAGTACATGTTGAATAACAAGTGGCTGCTGATACCCTCCCTGCGTTGGGATCATAACAGCAAATTCGGCGATGAGGTCACAGGGAAGCTGGGCACCACCTACAAGCTCAGCAAGAATGCCCGGTTCAAGGCAAATGTGGGCACGGCTTACCGCGCACCAACGGCATCGGAGCTGTATTTTAATTGGAAGCATACGCCGACAGCCTTTATAACCGTAAATATCACCGGCAATCCTGACTTGAAGCCGGAAAAATCCCTGAACTTTGATTTGGGCTTTGAAGGGGAATATAAAAATACCTCCGGGAAAATCACGTACTTCCATAATAAGGTTGATGACCTGATAAATCTTAATACAACTTATACACCCGGCGTAGGAGGCATGGTGGCCAACGCTACTTATGAAAATGTTGACAATGCCACCATTCAGGGGCTGGAAGTGGAGACCAAGCAGAAACTGGGGAACTTCTTCACCTTGCGCGGTACTTATACATATCTTGATGCCCGGGACGATAAGACAAATGCCCTGCTGACGGGACGGGCACGGCATAAGACTTCCCTGCAGCTGATGTACAGTGATGCCAGGCATGGCTGGGACGCCACGTTGTGGAATGACTGGCTGACGGGTTATGAATACACCTCTGACGGCGCTAATCAAAATACAGGTGCCAGCATTATGAATTTCGTAGTTAATAAGAAATTCAGCAACGGTCTCAGTGCTTATTTCGGCATCAACAATCTGACGGATGTCAGCAATGATGTACTGTACTATGAAGGCCGTATCTGGCGTGGCGGTGTGAAGTTTGCCTTTTAAATGAGGAGTTAGTCTATGCGAAAATTATTGGCTGTATTTACAGCATTATGTCTTATCGGCGCGGCGGCCTTTTTTATCCTGTCACCCCAGGGAGGGGCTGCGGGCAAGGGAGCGGTGCGGCAGGTTACGGACAGTACCGGCCGGGAGGTGCAGGTGCCGGTTCATCCACAGCGCGTGGTTATTCTCAATGCCTCCAATATTGATTTGTATGTGGCCGCAGGCGGTGCACCGACCATTGTAGGTAAGGCTGCCTCCAAGGCTTTGTCGCCGGAAGTGGCCCAGGCCACGGAAAAGGCAGCTGAGGTGGGAATCATTCATTCCCCGGATGTGGAAAAAATTTTGAGCCTGCAGCCGGATTTGGTCATCGGTACGAATGTGCCCTTCCATACAGATTTAGCCGCTACCTTGCAGCAGGCAGGTATTCCTCTTTATATCCAGTCTTTGGACAGCCGGGCGGAACTGGAAAAAGCCCTGCAGTTTTATGGCAGTCTGACAGGTGAGGAAAAGCAGGCAGGCGCAGCCCTTGATAAGCTGAAAAGCGCTCAAGCAGCTGTCAAAGAGCAGGTCAGTAGGCGCAGGCCGCCTAAAAGCCTGATTGTCTTTGGTTCCCCGGACAGCTTTAATATGGGGACGAGCAAGTGCTTTACCGGCGATTTGGTGAAGGAACTGGGCGGCGGTAATATTGCCGATGAGGCTGACAGCGACAGTGGTTATGTGCCTATCAGCATGGAGTTTGTGGCGCGCGAAAATCCCGAGGTCATGCTGCTGATTATGCACGGCAACCCTGCGGAGCTGGAAGGGAAAATGCGGCAGGAATTATCCATCAATGATGCATGGCAGAATATCGCCGCCGTGCAAGTAGGCAGGGTTTATGTCCTGCCCTATGAATTGTTTGCCGTGAATCCGGGTACGCGTACCGGTGAAGCCTTACGCGTACTGGCTGGTTATCTTTATCCTTAGGAAAGTCACTGGCAGTAAGTAAGTTTTGTATACATAAAATCATCCTATTGTATTTTTCAGTAGACAAGTGTATAATCAACATGGAAAGTTTCCTTGATTGCTGATTTTTTATGATTATGCAGATAAGGAGTGTGGAACGTGAAGCTTGACAGTTTAAAACTAGTTCTGGCAGGTTTGGCGGTAGTGCTTTTCAGTTGATTTGTGGATGAGTCGCTGAGGAGTGAGGCGGGGCACAGGCCCTGCCTTTTTTCATGGCGGTGATTTGCGCAGCAGGGCGCGTTATGGTAAAATTTTCACTATAAGCAGGAGTATTTTTGCATTATGGCGAATTACATATAAGATATAAGATTATGTTATAGAAGGAATTTTAAGACAGACAGAGATATAGGCAAGAGGGGTATGCTCCATGACAGCAGAGGAATCACTTATTGTAAAACCAAAAATTAAGATAAAGGTATTTGGTGTAGGCGGTGGCGGCAATAGCGTACTCATGCGTATGGGACAGCACAACGAGCTGGATATTGAGCTTTTCGCGATAAATACCGATGCCAAGCAGCTGGAGCGTGTTAAGGCAGAAGGTGTGAACTGTATTCAAATCGGGGAAAACCTCACCAAGGGACGGGGCACTGGCGGCCGGGTGGAACTGGGCGAACAGGCGGCTAAGAATGATGCTGTTAAGATTCAGGCAGCCATGAATGGCGCGGATATGGTATTTATTACCGCCGGCATGGGCGGCGGTACAGGTACAGGGGCGGCGCCGATTGTGGCGCGGCTGGCCAAGGAGATGGGCATACTGTCCATGGGCGTGGTAACTGTACCCTTCGCCTTTGAAGGCAGCCGCAAGCAGAGACTGGCACAGGAAGGCATCACCAAGATGCAGTCCCAGATGGATGCCCTCATTGCCGTGGAAAATGATAATCTGTCCAAATTGCCGGAAAATCGGAGTATGTCTCTGGTCAAGGCCTTTGAGTGTGCGGATAACATTCTGAAGCAGGCGATAAACTGCGTGGCAGAGCTGATTCTCACCACCGGCGTCATCAACGTGGACTTTGCCGATGTCACCACGATTTTCCGCCAGAGCGAAAGCAGTGACGCACTGCTGGGCATTGGCCTCAGCTCGCGCAGCGCGGTGGAGGCAGTGAAAGTGGCCGCTTCCAGTCCGCTGATTGATAAGAATCTCAAAGGGGCGCGCGGTGTTATCCTGAACCTTACCGGGGACAGCACGCTCAGCCTGTTTGATGTGGATGAGGCTACGCGTTATATCGTGAAGAATACAGACCCGGAGGTCAATGTCATTCTGGGGACGGTGGAAGATGAAAAGATGGACGGCACTATTCAGGCCACGCTTATTGCTACGGATTTTACAGACAGCGTGGTAATGAAGGCGCCGACGGTGAAGGTGCCGGAAAGCACCATCAAGCAGGAAACTCTTAAAGAAGAGACTTTCCAGCTTGATACACCTTCCTTTATGAATAAAAATCAGAAACAGTCCACAGGTCAGCCCTTTGCCATTCCGGCATTTAAGCTGACACATGATGATAAAGAGCATAAATAAGGAGCAATGGTAAATTCTTGACTAATATACACAGATTTTCCCGTACGGAATTGCTCATTGGACAGGAGGGCGTGGCTAAACTGGCTGCCAGCAAGGTGGCAGTCTTTGGCATCGGGGGCGTAGGCTCCTATGTGGCTGAAGGGCTGGCCCGGGCAGGTGTAGGGCAGTTGGTACTCATCGACAATGACAGTATCAGCCTCACCAATATCAACCGGCAGCTCCATTCGCTGACCTCCACTGTAGGACAGATGAAAACCGAGGTCATGCGGCAGCGTATCTTGGACATAAATCCCGAGGCTGAGGTGTCGGTGATAAATGATTTTTATCTGCCGGAAAATGCTGACGGCTTTTTTGCGGCGGATTATGACTATGTGGTGGATGCCATTGATACGGTGGCCGGAAAAATCAGTCTGGCCGTGGAATGTGACAGGCGCGGCCTTCCCCTGATGGCCAGTATGGGGGCTGGCAACAAGCTGGACCCCACCCGGTTTGAGGTGACGGATATCTATAAGACCAGCGTTGACCCGCTGGCCCGGGTCATGCGGAAAAAGTTGAGGGAGCGGGGCGTTAAAAAGCTCAAGGTGGTCTACTCCAGGGAGGAACCGCTCAAGGTGAAACTTCCTGCTGATGGTCAGGCAGAGACCAAGGGCAGCGGACGCATCGCTCCCGGCAGTATTTCCTTTGTACCTTCGGTGGCAGGCCTTATCATTGCCGGCGAAGTGGTTCGGGATTTGCTGAAAATATGAAAGAAAAGCAAGGCGTAAGTTGATGAAACAGATACCATTTTCGATAAATACCGTTAAGGAATTGCAAAACTGCATAGAGCAGGTTCGGGAAGAAAGCCGCAGTCTGCATATAGCCAGTGTTCTGGTTTCTGTTTTTATGGATGCATCGAAAAAAGAAATGCTGGCTGAGATTCAAAAGTCAGTAAGGGCGGTCTTCCCCGATGCGCAGGTAATTGGCTCTGTCTCTAGTGGCGAAATTATCAATGGGCATCTCCTCGACAAGGGCATTGTGGTGAATTTTACCCTGTTTGAGGAATCTCATGTCAGGGTGCTGGCCTATGATTTCCATGAGAAGGACAGCCAGAAGTCAGGTGAGAATTTACTGGCCATATTGCAGGCTGATAAGGAAGCCGCGGCAGTGGAAATCATCTCTGCCGGTTTCCATCTGGATATCAATCCCTTCCTGCAAAAACTGTCGGCTTCAAGCAAGAAAATCGTGTTCTTCGGCGGTCTGGCTGATGATGGCAGCCTTGGGCAGAACGGGCTGGTATTCACGCAGGGACAGAGCCTGCGGCACGGTGTTGTGGCTGCGGTCTTCAGCGGTAAGACGCTCCATGTTAAGTCTGTTTCCAGTTTTGGCTGGAAGCCTCTGGGCCGTGTTATGACGGTAACCAGTATGGACGGGGAGTACTGCTTAAAGGCTTTGGACGGGCGTCCGCCTTTGGAGCTCTTTGAACGCTATCTGGGCATTCGCAACAATGAAAACTTTTTGGAAGAATCATTGATTTTCCCGTTTTATTTTGAACGGCATGACACGGTGCTGGCCCGCCACCCCCGGCGTTGCCTGAGTGATGGCAGCATGATGTTCGGTGCTGACCTGCATGAGGGGGAGAAGCTGCGGCTGGCCTATGGCGACCCCAGTGAAATCATTGACAACGCCATGGATATACAGGAAAAGATGGCCAGCTTCCTGCCGGAGGCCATCTTTATTGTCAGTTGCGTGGCCCGGTGGATGCTTTTGAGCAGCGATACGGAAAAGGAACTGACCATCAGCCGCCATTTGGCACCGTCCTCGGGATTTTATGCCTATGGGGAATTCATGCGCAATGACCATGGGGAACTGATGGTCTCCAATATGACACTGGTGACTGTGGGTATGCGTGAAGGTGTCAGTCAGGGACGCCAGTCCAACGTGGTACCGCCGCGTCCCAAACTCAACAGGCATCGTTCCATCATGGCCCGGCTGGTGCATTTTATCGAAATGACCAACAAGGAGCTGGAGGAAACCAACAGGAAGCTGAAGTATCAGGCGCAGATAGACAGGCTTACGGGACTGTTCAACCGTGGCGAGACCGAGGGCAGCCTGCGGCAGCTTTTGAAGGAGACGCTGAGCACACAGCAGCCGATGTCTGTCATCATGCTGGATGTGGATGACTTTAAGGTCATCAATGATACCTATGGTCATGATGTAGGGGACGAGGCGTTAAAGTTCATAGCCAAAATCCTGCGCAAAAATACGCGCAGCGGTACGGATATTCCCGGACGCTGGGGCGGTGATGAGTTCTTTGTGGTGTTGCCGGGGACTGATGGGCAGGTGGCGGCGGATATCGCCCAGCGGATTTGCAGCCTGATAGAACGGGCGGCAATACTGCCTGACGGCACGCACATCACCGCCAGCATTGGCGTGGTGTCGGCGCAGGCGGACGACAATCCCGCAACGCTGTTTAAACGGGTGGATGAGGCGCTTTATTCTGCCAAACAGGTACGGGGCAAGAATAACGTAGTCGTCTGCTAGAGAAATTTCTTGCCAAAGGATAATGTCTTATGTTATTCTGATGGTAGTCAAATTGCATAGGAAAAGCACAGGTGGAGTCTGGTCAGCAACGGGCTTGTTCTGTGCTTTTATTTTTGTCAGAAGGAGGCGCAAAATGGAAGTTATTGCTGGAATTATTTTTGTACTCATGTATATGGTGATTGTCTCGGAAAAGATTCACCGGACGGTGGCTGCTATGTTGGGAGCCACGTCCATGATACTGCTGGGGATTTTGTCGCAGGAGACGGCCCTGCACCATATTGATTTCAACACCTTGGGGCTGCTGGTGGGTATGATGGTGCTGGTGGGGGTGACGAGCCACACAGGGCTGTTTGATTATGTAGCCATCAAGGCGGCCAAGGTGGCCAAGGCTGAACCCAAGCGCATACTCATCTACCTGGCGCTGATTACGGCGGTGTTCTCGGCCTTTTTGGACAACGTGACCACGGTGCTCCTCATGGTGCCCGTCACTTTCAGTATCACCCAGAAGCTGCATTTGAAGGCCAATCCCTTTCTGCTGACGCAGATTATCGCCTCCAATATCGGCGGTACGGCTACCCTTATCGGCGATCCGCCGAACATCATGATCGGCAGCGCGGTCAAGGAACTGACCTTTATGGCGTTCATTGAGAATCTGGCGCCGATTGCCATTTTGAACCTGATTATCGTCATTTTCATTGTGGAAATTGTTTACAAGAAGGGCTTGCATACCAAGCCGGAACTGCAGGCTGACCTGATGGCGATGGACGAGCATAAGGCTTTGAAGGACCGCCGCCTGCTGAAGAAGTCCCTCTTCGTACTGGGGCTGGTTATTCTGGGCTTTTTCACGCATTCCATCACGCATGTGGAGTCTTCGATGATTGCTCTGACAGGCGGCTTTTTGCTCCTGCTGCTGGCCGGCGGCAGCCATCATCTGGTGGAAAGCGCCATGAAGTCCGTGGAGTGGGCGACGATTTTCTTCTTTATCGGTTTGTTTATTGCTGTAGGCGGCCTGATTGAGACGGGAATTATCGGCAGCATGGCCAGCAAAGCGGTGGAGCTTACCGGCGGTAATGTGACGGCTACGTCCCTGCTGGTACTCTGGCTCAGTGCCATCGTTTCCTCTGTGCTGGACAACATCCCCTTTGTGGCCACGATGATACCGCTGATTCAGAACATGGGCGCCATGGGCGTCAGCAATCTGGAACCTATCTGGTGGAGTCTGGCGCTGGGCGCCTGCCTGGGCGGCAACGGCACATTGGTGGGCGCGTCTGCCAATCTTATCGTAGCCGGTCTGGCTGCGGAGCGCGGTGTCAAAATCACCTTTATAAATTACTTTAAAATAGGTTTTCCCATTATGCTCTTGACGATTGTACTGTCAACGGTGTATGTTTATATTCGGTATCTTATCTGACCGGATTACAGCCTGCGGATTTTGGCGAAGTCCGCAGGCTTTTGTATTTTCTAAAATATGTCTTTGTTAGCAGGATTTTTTTATTAAAGGGCGAATGCCATTACAATGTAAGGAGGAGTTTTTTGTGGCAAAGTTTGGTGGACACGGTTATGGTATGGCGGTGCTGTTTGTAGTTATCGGCGCCATTCTGGGAGGTATTTTGGGACAGCTGCTCACGGGCGTGGAGGCACTGAGCAGCGTTATGCCCTATCTGGTAAATACCTTTCCGGTTTTTGATACCTCGGCCATCACCTTTAATCTTTACGTGATTAAGCTGACTTTGGGGCTGGCTTTTGCACCGAATCTCATGAGCATTTTCGGCATTGTCATCGCCCTGGTTCTGTTCCGCCGTTATTAAGGAAAGGTTGGCTTATATGTTTATACTGGCTTCGGGGTCGCCCCGGCGCAAAGAACTGCTCCAGCAGATTGATGTCCGTTTTAAGGTTCTGGTCAGCGAGGCTGAGGAAATTTCGGGAGAGGATATCGCTCCTGAGGAACTGGTGGTGAAAAACGCCGCCGCCAAAGCTCAGGCTGTCGCCAGAGAGCATCCGGGAATGGCCGTGCTGGGGGCTGATACCGTGGTGTCCTTTAAGGGGCATACTTATGGAAAACCGGATAGTGAGGCAGGGGCAGCTGCCATGCTGAAAGAGCTGTCCGGCAACAGTCACAAGGTATCTACGGGCATCGCCTGGGTAAATGAGGGACGCACGTTTACGGACTGCGTTACCACTCAGGTGGAGTTTGCTGAGCTTACGGATGAGCAAATCCGGGCTTACATAGCCACGGGAGAACCCATGGACAAGGCCGGAGCCTACGCCATTCAGGGGCGGGCGGCTGCCTTTATCAGGGAGATAAAAGGCTCCTTCAGCAATGTGGTGGGCCTGCCCCTGAACGCCGCTATCCGCCTGGCAGAAAAGGCAGGGGTGGATTTATATGGCAATCATGGTGAGAGATTTACCGACAACTGAACGTCCCCGGGAAAAGTTACTGCTGTATGGCCCGGAGTCTCTGAGTAATACAGAGCTCCTGGCCATTCTTTTACGCAATGGCACCCGGGAAAAATCCGTGCTGAGCGTAGCGGAGGAAATTCTGGCCAAAATAAAGGAACGTGGCCTGAGAGCCATGGTACACATGTCAGCAGCGGAGCTGGCCAAAATTCCCGGTGTGGGGCAGGTCAAGGCAGCCACGCTGCAGGCGGCGGTGGAACTGGGACGCAGGCTGTCCCGGGAGGAGGCAGCTGAGATAAAAGTCATTCATTCCCCTGATGATGTGGCCCGGTTTGCCATGCCCCGTTTCCGTTTTGCCCAACGGGAACATTTTGCGGTGCTGCTGCTGAATACCAAAAATCACGTTCTGGGCATGCCCGATGTTTCCATCGGCAGTCTGTCGGCTTCGGTGGTTCATCCCCGGGAAGTGTTCCGGGCGGCCATTGACCATGCGGCGGCTGCGATGATACTGTTGCACAATCATCCCAGCGGCGACCCTGCGCCGAGCAATGAGGACAGGGCGGTGACGAGCCGGCTGGTGAAGGCCGGGAAGATTATGGACATCCCTGTGCTCGACCATGTAATAATTGGCAGGGAACGTTTTTTCAGCTTCAAGGACAAGGGCCTCCTGCGGGATAATCCCGAGTGAGGAAAAAAATTGTTTTTTACAGTTACAAACTGCCCTTACTTGTGCTACAATAAGATAGTTATTTATGAAATTATGCCGCCGCGACTTTGCGGCAGCTTTATATGGTTACTGAAGGGAGTTTTTTTTCAAAATGTGGAGTCTGTTTGGTGGTTTATCGCATGATATGGGTATCGACCTGGGTACGGCTAATACCTTGGTGCATGTAAAGGGCAGAGGTATCGTTTTGCGTGAGCCGTCGGTAGTGGCCATTAAGAGCGACACAGGCGATGTTCTGGCCGTGGGCGAGGAAGCAAAGCAGATGATTGGCCGTACACCCGGCAATATCGTGGCTATCCGTCCGATGAAGGACGGCGTTATCGCTGATTTTGACGTGACGCAGGCCATGCTGAAATACTTCATCCGCAAGGCTATGAATACGAAGTCCTTTGTCCGCCCCCGTGTGGTGGTAGGCGTGCCTTCCGGGGTTACGGAAGTGGAAAAGCGTGCCGTTATCGACGCTGCGCAGCAGGCTGGTGCCCGTGAGGCTTATCTAATTGAAGAGCCCATGGCGGCAGCTATCGGTGCCGGCCTGCCCGTAGAAGAGGCAACCGGCAGCATGGTTGTTGATATCGGCGGCGGCACGACGGAAATCGCTGTTATTTCCCTGGGCGGCATTGTAGTCAGCTGCTCTATCCGCATTGGCGGTGACGAGATGGACTCCGCTATCGTGCAGTACATCAAGCGCATGTACAATCTGATGATTGGTGAGCGCACCGCTGAGGAAATCAAGATGACCGTTGGTACGGCCATCGTTACTCCTGATACGGACAAAACCATGGAAATCCGCGGCCGTGATTTGGTATCCGGCCTGCCCAAGACGCTGACGATTCAGGCTCGGGAAATCCGCGATGCCTTAAATGACCCCATTTACAAGATTATTGATGCGGTCAAAGGCACCTTGGAAAAGACACCGCCGGAACTGGCTGCCGATGTTATGGACCACGGCATTATGATGACGGGCGGCGGTGCCCTGCTGCAGAACCTCGACAAGCTGCTCTCCAATGAGACGGGGATGCCGGTTCTGGTTTCCGAAGATGCTCTTTCCTGCGTAGGTGAAGGTACGGGCCGTTCTTTGGAAAATATCGAGCTTTTAAAACGGGTGGTTATGACCAGCAAGAAGCTGAGAAGCTGAGAACATGAGTAACCGTGTAAGAAAAGATAAAGATTCCGGGCACAAGGCCTGGATTATGGTGTTTGTCACCGTCAGTCTCTTTTGCATTATCTTTTTTGCTGCCCGGGGCAGATTTCAGGCACCGGTGAGCAGTCAGGCAGTATCCCTGATATTGTCGCCGTTTCAGCAGGTGGTGTCATGGGCAGGCAACGAGTTTCGCTATGTCACCAGCAATATCTGGGAGATAGCCACGCTTCACGAACAGAATAAAATGCTTCGCAGCGAGGTGGAGCAGCTGCGTGTCCTGAATCTGCAGGCCAGCGAGGCTATGGCGGAAAATGAGCGACTGCGGGCTATCGTGGATTATAAACAGTCAGCCCATCAGTTTGACACCGTGGCGGCCAGAGTCATAGGCCGTGAGTCTGATACCTGGTCCAGCATGATTATCATCGACCGGGGCACGGGCAATGGCATAAAGAACGATATGCCTGTGGTAACACCGGCCGGACTGGTAGGCCGGGTCGTGGAGGCCGGGCCTGCTTCCTCCAAGGTACAGCTCATTTTAGACCCCCGTTCCTCGGTGGGCACCATCGTCCAGCGCGCCGAATCCCGGGTGACGGGCATTGTGCGCGGCGATGTGAGCAATCCTACCATGCCGCAGATGGTCAATATCCCCAAAAACGCCGATGTGGTGGAAGGGGATGTCATCGTGACTTCCGGCTTTGGCGGAATTTTCCCCAAGGGGCTGGTGGTAGGTCTGGTAAGCAATCTGCAGAACGATGCAGGCGGCCTGCTGAAGATCGGGGTGCTGGAACCGGCTGTAGACTTCCAGAAGCTGGAGGATGTAATGGTAATCACCGCCTCTCGGGAAGCACCGCCGGAACCGATTCAGCCGCCCCCCCAGACGCCGGGGACGGAAACTGACCCCAAGGCGCAGGCGGAGGGGCAGCAAAAGTGAGTAATATCATTAAGTGGCTGGTATTTGTAATGGTGCTGTACGCTCTGCAGACCTCCTTTTTCCCCCTGATGAGCTATCATGGCGTCAGCCCTGATTTCATGCTGCTGCTGACAACTTCCTTTGCCTTTTTGCGTGGGAAGGAGCAGGGGGCGATGATGGGCTTTGCCACAGGGATGACGCAGGATTTAGCCATGGGCTCCTTTTTAGGCGCGCATGCCTTTACCCATCTGCTGGTGGGTTATTTGTGCGGACGCCTTGCCAATCGTGTCTTTAAAGAACAGTTTTTTTTGCCAGTGTTTGCCTCCCTGGCCGTAACGGCGGCTAACTATTTTATTTTAGCGTTACTTATGGTATTATTAGGGTATCGCTTTAATCCGATAAGCAATGTGCAGTATATGCTGCTGCCGATGCTTATCTATCAGTTGGCTTTTGCCTATCCGGTGCATTATCTTACATATATAATGGATAAGAAACTGCGCACACAAGAAACAAACTGATTAAGGCACCTTTCAGGGTGCCTTTCTTTATGGGAGAGATAATTTTTGCTGGAAAATGACGAATACGGCGGACGGCTGGATTTTCTGGGCTATCTGGTGATTCTGGTGATTGCCGTGCTTATCGGCCGGGCAGGCTACCTGCAAATTTATGAAGGCGAGTATTATGCGCGGCTGGCGGAGGGAAACCGCATCCGCATCATTCCGACCATGGCTCCCCGGGGAACGTTCTTCGACCGCAACGGGGAACTACTGGTACAGAACCGTCCCGGCTTTGCCGTATCACTGATGCCGCTCATGACAAAAATCGACCCGGTGGTGATACAGCGTTTGTCGGAACTGCTGAAAGTGCCGGTGGAGGACATCAATAAGAAAATTGAGGCGCATACGGGCTTTGACCCTATCCGCATCAAGGCTGATGTGCTGCCCGATATCGTGACAATCATCGAGGAGCAGAAGGACAATTACCCCGGAGTGGTCATTGAGGTTCAGCCTATCCGTGATTATATGAATAAGGAAGAGGCTGCCCATACCTACGGCTATGTCAGCGAAATAAATGACATGGAACTGGAAAAGAAAAAGGACGAGGGGTATAAGAGCGGCGATATTATCGGTAAATTTGGTCTGGAAAAGATTTACGATAAGGAGTTGCGCGGTGAAAACGGCGGCCAGCAGGTGGAAGTCGATGTTACCGGCAAGCCGGTGCAGATTCTCGGTATAAAGCCGCCCGTTCCCGGAGCGGACTTGTACCTGACCATTGACAAGAACCTGCAGACCGCAGCGGAAAAAGCCGTGGATGAACAGTTAAAGCTCATTCATGCCAACGCCGCCGCGGTGGTCTGCCTCAATCCCCAGACCGGGGAGGTGCTGGCCATGGTAAGCCGGCCGGCCTTTGACCCCAATCTCTTTGCCCACGGCATATCCACCAAGGATTGGAACAAGCTCAACACCAATCCTTATCACCCGATGGACAACAAGGCTATCACCGGCGAGTATCCGCCGGGGTCAACCTTTAAAATCATCACGGGTACGGCGGCGCTGACCGAAGGGGTGGTAACGCCATCCGAACTCATTATGGACAGCGGTCATCACTGGATTATTCCCAAGGGCAACGCCGAGGGTGAAGCCTTGGGGCTTATCAATTTCCAGCAGGCCATGGCTCATTCCGATAATGTGTACTTCTACGAAATGGGCAACCGCCTGGGGATAGACCGGCTGGAAAAATACGCCCGGATGTTCGGTCTGGGCAAGACCACGGGCATTGACCTGCCCTATGAGTCAGACGGGCTGGTGGCCAACCGCCGTTACAAGGAAAAGAACTTTGAGGATGGCGACTGGTATCTGTCGGAAACCTTTGATGCCGCCATCGGTCAGGGCTTCAATCTGGTAACGCCCTTGCAGGCTGCCATGATTATGGGAGAAATCGCGGCTGACGGCAAACGCTATAAGCCCCATCTGGTAAACCGCATTGTGGGGCCGGACGGCAAGACAATCAAGGAGTTTAAGCCGGAACTTTTATCCACGCTGGATGTACGGCCGGATGTCATCAGTCTGGTACAGGCCGGCCTCCATGACGTTACCAAGTACGGCACAGCTGCCAGTATCTTTAGCGGTTTTCCTATAGAGATTGCCGGCAAGACCGGTACGGCAGAAAATCCCCATGGCCGGGACCACGGCTGGTTTGTGGCCTATGGCCCCTTTGCCAGCCCGGATATAGTGGTGGCTGTAGTGGTGGAGCAGGGCGGTTTTGGTTCACAGTCCGCCGTGCCTATCGGCCGTAAGATTTTAGAAGCCTGGTTTGGCCTGAATAAGCCTGCGCTGCCGCAAAACGGCGCAGGACAGCAGGCGGCTAAGCAATAGATATTTTGAGAGAAACGAGGGTAGCCATGAGTGAAGATATTGTAAAAATCAAGGGCACGTCCTTGGGTTTGCAGCTCAGCTTTGCTCCTGATGCATCCTTTGAGGATGTCAAGGCGAATCTGCTGAAAAAGCTGGAGTCCGGCTCGGCATTTTTCCTGCGGGGCACCTTGGTCCTCATTCCCCGGGATGTGTTTCGGGGCAGTGAGCGCGATGAATTGCAGCGGCTTTTCCACGAGCATGGCCTGATTTGCCGGACTCAGCGTCCTGAGCCAGAAGAGGAGCAGGAGAGCAGGCCTAAGGCGGAGGAAAGAAAACAGGCGACGGAAGCGGCTAAGCCTGCCCCGGCAGCCAAGGATGAAATGCAGCCGCAGGAAATGGTGGTCATTAACCGTACCTTGCGTGGCGGTCAGGAAATCACGACGAAATCCTCGGTGCTGGTTTGCGGCAATGTGAATCCCGGCGCGCAGATTATCGCCGGCGGCAGTATCGACATTCGCGGCACCTGCCGGGGCATGGTGCATGCAGGCGCCTATGGCGACAGCAAGGCATTTATCATCGCCGACCACTTGATGCCCACACAGATAAGAATTTCTAACCTCATCGCCCGGAGCCCGGACGAAATGGAAAAGACGGACCGCGCTGAACGCGCTTCCATAAAAGATGGTCAAATCGTAATCGAACCAATAGAAAGGTAGGAATTAACAGTATGAGTGAAATCTATGTAATAACCTCTGGCAAAGGCGGTGTTGGTAAGACTACGACAACGGCTAATCTGGGCATGGGTCTGGCTATGCGGGGGAAAAAAGTAGTGCTGGTGGATACCGATACGGGGCTTAGAAACCTTGATTTGCTGCTGGGGCTGGAAAACCGTATCATGTATGACCTCATTGACGTTACCGAAGGTCGTGTGCCTTACAAGAAGGCGCTGGTGCGTCATAAGAAATACGACAATCTCTTTTTGCTGCCTACCTCGCAGGTAAAGGACAAGACGTCTGTCAATCCCGAGCAGCTGGTAAAACTCTGTGATGAGCTGCGCAAGGAGTTTGACTTCATCATCATCGACTGCCCGGCTGGTATTGAACAGGGCTTCAAGACGGCCATTGCCGCTGCGGATACGGCTCTGGTGGTCACCATGCCGGAGATTTCTGCCGTCCGTGATGCCGACAAGATTATCGGCGAACTGGGCCGCGCTGACAAGGAAAATATCAAGCTCATCGTCAACCGCATCCGTCCCAACATGGTGGAAAGCGGCGACATGCTGAACATGGACGATATCAATGATATACTGTCACTGGACTGCATTGGTCAGGTGCCTGATGATATCAAGGTCGTTACCAGCACCAACAAGGGCGAACCCTGCATTACGCTGGACGATTCGCAGGCAGGGCAGGCGTACCGCAATATCGTAGCCCGGATGATGGGCGAGGATGTGCCCTTTATGGAATTCCATAAAGACGGCTGGTGGAAACGTCTGAAACATATTTTCAAACGATAAAAGGAGGACCGGACATGTTGGATGCTTTGATGAAAATTTTTGGTAAAAAAGAACAGTCGGGCAAAATCGCCCATGACCGTTTGAAGGTCGTACTCATCCATGACCGGGCCAATATTTCTCCTGAGGTCATGGACAATCTGAAAAACGATATTATAAAGGTGATTTCCAATTACATGGAGATAAACCAGAAGGACATGGAAATTTCGCTGGCCAATGACGATGATTCCGTAGCTCTGGTGGCTAATATCCCGGTGAATAATATGAAGCATGACAAGGGTTAAGCGGAGAGAAGATAATATAGCATGACAAAAAACATCCTGCGCCGCACAGATTGGACTTTGCTGATGGCTACGGCAGGGATAATCCTGATGAGTCTTATCATCATCGGCAGTGCCACCCATATCAATACGCCCGGTGAGGAACGCTATTGGTTTGTGGCCCGGCAGGGTATCTTTGCGGCAGTAAATGTGGCTTTGGCCATATTTTTGATGAACTTTGACTATAAGATGCTGCAGGGCTATGGCAATAAGCTGTACATTTTCAATCTGATAATGCTGCTGGCGGTTATGCTGGTGGGACAGACGGCTTTAGGCGCCCAGCGGTGGATATCTATCGGCCCTATCAGCATTCAGCCATCGGAGTTTTCCAAGCTGATTATGATTGTGTCTTTAGCAGCTATGCTGGTGGAAAAGGTCGGCAAGCTCAACACGCTCGATGAATTGCTACCGGTGGCGGCCTATGTGGGCCTGCCATTTCTGCTGGTGCTCAAGCAGCCGGATTTGGGGACTTCGCTGGTCTTTATGGCCATTTTCTTTGGCATGGTGCTCATCAGCGGTATAAGACTGCGGCTGCTGGGCGGCATACTGGCTGCCGGCGTAGCCATGATGCCGCTGTTGTGGCATTTTCTGAAGGATTATCAGAAGATGCGCATCATGGTCTTTATGGACCCCAATGTTGACCCGCTGGGGTCGGGGTATCATATAATCCAGTCCAAGATAGCCATCGGCTCGGGCATGCTCTTTGGCAAGGGGCTGTTTGAAGGCACCCAGAGCCAGCTGAACTTTTTGCCGGAAAACCACACGGATTTCATCTTTGCCGTGGTTGGCGAGGAACTGGGCTTCATCGGCGTGGTGTGCCTGCTGCTGCTGTATCTGGTAGTTCTCTGGCGCGGCGTGCAGATAGCCAAGGACGCCAGCGATATGTTCGGCCGCCTGATGGCGGTGGGCATTACATCCATGCTGGCCTTCCATGTGCTGGTCAACGTGGGCATGACGCTGGGGATTATGCCGGTTACCGGTATTCCCCTGCCCCTGATGAGTTACGGGGTCAGCTCCCTGACCACCAATATTATGGCGGTGGCCATACTCATAAATATTCAACTTAGAAAAAAGAAATTAGAATTTTAGGGAAGGCTCCGTATGGAGCCTTCTCTAAATTCTACATAAGAACTGAAAAGATGTATGGAGGAAATTAACAAAATGGTACGACTTGAACATGAAGTGCTCCAGTCGGTGTTGAAGCCGGCCCGTTATACGGGCGGTGAATGGAATGCCAAGGTGAAGGACTGGGACAGCGTGGACTGTACGTTTGCGCTGGCTCTGCCCGATGTCTATGAAGTAGGCATGAGCAATCTGGGACTGGCTATCTTGTATGAGATTTTGAACAGGGAAGACAACATTGCCGCTGAACGGGTCTATACGCCCTGGATTGACATGGAACAGGAAATGCGGCAGCGGAATATTCCCCTGTTCTCACTAGAGACAAAGCACGAACTGAATAAGTTTGACCTCTTTGGTTTTTCCTTGCAGTACGAAATGATTTTTTCCAATGTGCTGAATATGCTGGACCTGGCCGGGATTCCTTTATGGAGTCGTGACCGCGGTGAGGATATGCCCTTTATCGTCGGCGGCGGCCCCTGTGTTTACAACGTAGAGCCCATCGCGGATTTCTTTGACTTCTTTATCGTGGGTGAGGGCGAAGAGGTTATATTAGAGGTTTCCAGAGCCTTCATTCAGTGGAAAAAGGACGGACGCCCCGGCGGCAGGCGAGGCTTTTTGGCGCGGCTGCTGACCATTGACGGCATCTATGTGCCGTCCTTCTATGAGCCGAAGTATGATGCCCATGGTGACTATGAGCGTTTGGAACCTCTCCATGAGCAGGCGAAAACTCTCATTTACAAGCGTGTCTGCCGGGATATGGATAAGGCTATGTCCGTGGAACATCCGCTGGTGCCGTATATGGACATCGTTCACAACCGGGTGATGCTGGAACTTTTCCGCGGCTGTTCCCGCGGCTGCCGTTTCTGTCAGGCCGGTATCTGCTATCGTCCAGCACGGGAGCGCACGGAAGAAAAGCTGAAATCCATGGCCCGGGGGCTGGTCGACAGCTCCGGCTACAATGAAATGAGCATGACCTCCCTGTCGTCGGCGGATTACTCCTGTCTGGGACGGCTGGTGGATGATCTCTTTGGGGAATTCCAAAATGAAGAAGTCAGCTTTTCCCTACCCTCCCTGCGCATTGACAGCTTTTCTATTGATTTGGCTCACAAGATGCAGCAGGTGCGCAAATCCGGCCTGACCTTTGCGCCAGAGGCCGGCACTCAGCGTCTTCGCGATGTCATCAACAAGGGCGTCACGGAAGAAGATTTGATGAATGCCTGCGCTTCGGCTTTTAAGCAGGGCTGGAAACAGGTGAAGCTTTACTTCATGATGGGACTGCCCACGGAAACCGATGAAGATGTTATCGGCATTGCCCGGCTGGCAAAGAAAGTCGTAGACCTCTATACGGAAATCAAGGGGAAGCGCGGCTGCAAGGTCACGGTGTCCGTATCCTGCTTTGTGCCCAAGCCTTATACGCCCTTCCAGTGGTTCGGACAGCTGCCCATCGAGGAATTTCAGCGCCGTCAGGAACTTTTAAAATCCCATATTACTGACAGAGCCATAACCTTTAACTACCATGATGCCCGTCTGTCCGTCATCGAAGGGATTTTTGCCCGGGGTGACAGGCGGCTGGCCAAAGTTCTCTATCAGGCATGGCAGGACGGGGCCAAATTTGACGGCTGGAGCGATTTGTACAAGCATGAAATCTGGCTCACGGCGCTGGAAAAATGCGGTATTGACGGCAGATATTACAATCAGCGCACGCGTGACTTTAACGAGCCGCTGCCATGGGAGATTACCTCGCCGGGGGTCAATGCGGAGTTTTTGCAGCGCGAGTGGCAAAAGGCCATGCAGGCGGCACTTACCGAGGACTGCCGCCGGGGCAGGTGCAGCGCCTGCGGTATCTGCCCGAACTTAGGCGTACACGTCATCGACTACGCCAAAGAAGAAGCCCGGCGTGATTACCAGCCGCCGCAGCTGCCGGAAAGAGTACATCGTGACCCCAAGGATGCCGGCCGTCCCCGTACCTTGTACAAATTCCGGGCGGAGGTCACTAAAGGCGAAGAACTGCGCTATGTATCCCATCTTGACTATGCCAATATCTTCATCAGGGCCTTTAAGCGCGCCAAGCTGCCCATGGCTTACTCCGAAGGGTTCAACCACCATATGAAGGTGGCTTTTGCCTCGGCCTTGTCCCTGGGCGTGACGAGCGAGGCGGAGTACATGGAATTTGAACTGTTAAAACCTGTGTGCCAGCCGGAGGTCTTTGATAAGTTAAAGGCACAGCTACCTAAGGGGATTGAGCTCAAAGGCCTGCGTGAAGTCCACGGCAAGCACAAGGCGCTGATGGCGGAGGCTGATGAGGCCTGCTACCGGGCAAGCCTTGAGCTGACGGGGCCGGCTGCGGATGCACTTAATGCTGTGCGCCGTTATAATGAGGCGGCAGAGGTAAATTATCAGCGTATTACGCCCAAGAAGAAGCGTGATATTGAGCTGAAGCAGTATATGCTCCAGCCGCTGACTTTCAAGGAAAATGACGGTCAGCTGGAGATGGAGCTGGATATTGCCATTACCCAGTCCGGCAGCGTGAAGCCCGGCGAGGTTATACTGGTACTGGCGGAACAGTTCGGCCTGCCCGTCAACCCGGCTGAGGCGAAGATTACCCGCACAGCCATGCTGTCCGGGGGGAAAGGTTTGATTGAACTCGTGTAGTTCGAGGAGCAGTTACTTTTCTTTGCGAAGAAAAGTAACCAAAAGAAAGCGAAGGCCTAAATCCCATCACGGGATTTAAAGGCCTTTAGCGCCCTTCCTTGGGCGCTGGCGGCTTGTCGGCGCTTTGCCGGACACTTTGGAAAATTTTTTACGAGGGGAGGTGTGTGGATGAAGACCATACTTATTACTGTTGTGCCGGAGGAGACAAGGGCGGCGGTGGTGGAAGACGGGCAGCTTATGGCTCTGGAGGTGGAGCGGGCTACTCATTCCCATCTGGTAGGCAATATTTACAAGGGGCAGGTACAGAATGTGCTGCCGGGGATGCAGGCGGCCTTTGTGGATATCGGCACGGGAAAGAATGCCTTTATGTTCATTGGTGACGGTCTGCCGGCTGATGTGCGGCAGACTTTGCCCCGGCCGCAGAAAATTCATATCGGCCAGCAGCTACCGGTGCAGATAGTCAAAGATGCCAGCGGCAGCAAAGGGCCACGGGCTACTACCCACATCACCCTGCCGGGACGTCATGTGGTGCTGCTGCCGACAGCTTCCTACATCGGTATGTCGCGGCGGATTGACGATGAAGGGGAGCGGGCACGGCTTCACGCGATTGCCGAAAAAATCTGCCCTGAGGGCATGGGGCTTATCGTGCGTACCGTGGCGGCCGGAGCCAGTGAAGAGGCTCTGGCTGAGGATGTGCAGTATTTGGCAAAGCTCTGGCATTCCCTGATGGCCCGCTTCAATATCAAGAGCAAGGGCGCCAGCCTGCTCTACCGTGATGCTGACCTCATCATCCGCATTGTCCGTGATACGCTTACGGAGGACGTGGGGGAAATGCTCATTGACGACAAGGCCGTTTACCGGCGCGTCTGTGATTTTGTGCATCTGCTGTCACCTGAACTGGTGGAACGTATCAGGCTGTATGAGGACAGGGAACCGCTGTTTAAGCATTACGGACTGGAGGAAGTATTAGAGACTGTGGGCAGCCGTGAGGTGGAACTGCAGTCCGGGGGCTTTCTCGTCATTGATAAGACAGAAGCCCTGACCGTCATTGATGTGAACACGGGCAAATATACAGGCAGCAGCAATCTGGCCGAAACCGTCTACCGCACCAATCTGGAAGCGGCGCAGGAAATAATGCGCCAGCTGCGGCTCCGCGATATCGGCGGCATCATCATCGTGGATTTCATTGATATGGAGACGGAGGAGCAGAAGGAAAAACTGCTGGCCCTGCTGAGGGAACTGGCCAAGGCTGACCGCACGAAAACCAATATCGTGGATATCACGAGCCTGGGGCTGGTGGAAATCACGCGGAAAAAATCACGGCAGAATTTGGACAGCATTATCTACAGCGAATGTCCCGTCTGTCATGGCCGGGGCCGGGTGGAATCCCCCGAGACGGTGAGCATCCGCATTGCCGGGGATATCCGCCGCATGGAGCAGAAGGCCCACGCGGAAGACGGCTATGAAATTGAAGTCCATGAAACCGTGGCCGAGGAATTGCGGCACAATCAGCTGCTGATGAATCTGGCCGCGGAATTCGGCATGGATATCAAAGTAACTGCCATGCCGGGCATGCACCCGGAAAATTATTCCATCCTGAAAAACAGGCAGCCGATGCCGTAAGTCCGGCTGCCTGTTTTTGCTAAATTTTTTTAAGAACAAATTTTTTTCACCGATAATAATAACGAAAAGGGTGTTTGTGGGAGTATGATATCTCACTGGCAAACAAGAGGAGGAATCCGTGATGAATAAGCTCTTTAAAATCCTTGTCATGTCCATGGCCGTATTTTCGACTGTCTTTTTGGCGGCCGGCTGCTCTGCCGAAGATGGCAGGACTGCTCAGCAGACAGCAGAGGCCAGTAAATTTCCGACCTTTAAGACTGTGGATACAAACGGCAATACGGTGACACAGGACATCTTCAAGGGGAAGAAAGTGACCGTGGTAAATATCTGGGGCACCTTCTGTCCGCCCTGTATCGGGGAAATGCCGGAGCTGGGAGCATGGGCACGGGAAATGCCTCAGGACGCACAGATTATCGGCCTTATCTGTGATGCTGAGGGTTCCGGTGACAAAAAAACAACGGCAGCTGCCGTCAAAATCCTCAAGGAGGCCAATGCCGGTTTTGTGAACATCCTGCCCAGCGAAGAACTGCTGAAGTATCTGGAGAATGTGGAAGCCGTGCCCACGACGATTTTTGTGGACAGCGAGGGCAATATCATCGGGGAAAAAGTAGTGGGAGCCGATGTGAACAAGTATAAAACACTGCTGACGAGGTATCTTAAGTGAGCGTGGGCAAAATCCGCTGTCTGCTGCTGGTGCTGGCTGTCTGCGGCATAATCTTCGGGCTGAGCCGCGGTGAAATGCAGCTTATTTTCCACAAGGCCGTGCGCGTGTGCATGGAATGTATAGGATTGGGGTGAGACGATGAATATCACCCGTTCCTGCCAGCGCCGTTTTATACAGATACTGGCAGCTGTCCTCACCAATCAGGAAGTTATGAATTTATATTCGGGACGGCTGTACAAGGGCAGCGCCAAAAATCTCTGCGCGCCGGGACTGAACTGTTACTCCTGTCCGGCAGCTGTTTTATCCTGCCCCTTGGGAGCCTTGCAGACTGTCGGGGGGACGGCAGGGCTTGGCTTCAGCTTTTATGTTGGCGGTTTCCTGCTGCTGCTGGGGGTGCTTTGGGGGCGGCTGGCCTGCGGCTTTCTGTGTCCCTTCGGGCTGTTGCAGGATTTGCTGGGCAAACTGCCGGTACCGAAAAAAATTTTGCCTCCGCCGCTGCGCTATGTAAAATATGTGGTGCTGGTGGTCTTTGTCCTGCTGCTGCCGCAGGTATTGCTCATGTATAATGGTATTGGCGCACCGGCCTTCTGTCAGTATATCTGTCCGGCAGGTACGCTGGAGGCAGCTGTGCCGCTGCTGCTTACGCATGCTGAGTACCGGCAGGCCGCAGGCGGACTGTTTGTCTTAAAGGCCGTGATACTGGCGGCGGTGCTTATTGGCTGCCTCGTTGTCAGCCGCTTCTTCTGCAAAGTGCTTTGTCCGCTGGGCGCCATTTACGGCCTGTTTAATTCCCTCAGCATTTACAGGCTGCATTTAATAGAGAGCCGCTGTGTGTCCTGCGGCAGCTGTCGCAAGGTCTGCCCTATGGACATCTCCCCGGTAGAGCAGACACATTCCCCGGAATGTATCATGTGTGGCAAGTGCGCGGAAGTTTGTCCGCAGAAAGCCCTGCATTTGGGGCTGAAAGCGCCGGGTAAATAAATAGTGGAAAATAAGAGACTTGGAGACTTGGCTTGAAAAGTCTCTTATTTTTTTGCAGGAATAAAATAACTGTTGGCGAATAGAGTATTTTATAAAACCGTTATGTGACTAAACATATAGTAAGGATACGGAGGGATAAAAATGTCACTAAAGGGACGTTTTCTGGTTTTGGTTATCGGGATCGCCGTGCTGACAACTTTGTGTGTGTCGGCGGTGTTTATCGTCAATCTGAAAAATGAAACGGAAAGGCAGGTTACGACCTTCCGGCAGACGCTGACCGCCGATGTGGAACGTGAGCTGAAAAACGAAACGGAAACTGCGATAGCGGCGGTAAAACAGGTTTATGAGCGCCAGCAGAAAGGGGAGCTGACGGAGGAGCAGGCCAAAAAGACCGCTGCTGACATTGTCCGGGCTATGCGCTATGATAACGGGCAGGGATACTTCTGGGTAGATACCTACGAAGGTGTCAACGTGGTGCTGTTAGGCCGCGATACGGAAGGCAAATCCCGTATCAATCTCACCGACCCTTCGGGCAAGCAGTTCATCAAAGAGATGATAGAAAACGGCCGCAAGGAAGGCGGCGGCTACACGGATTTGATGTTTGCCAAACCGAATGAAACGACGCCGCTGCCCAAGCGCAACTATACGGCAGCCTTTGCGCCCTATCAGTGGGTAATCGGTACCGGCGTCTGGATTGACTATATCGACAGCAAGGTGGCCGAGGAACAGGCAGCAGCCGATGATGTCTTTATGGCGACACTGCTGAAAACCCTCGTTATTATCGTGGTACTGCTGGCCATTTTCGCCGCGCTGGGGCTGTGGGCAGCCAACAGTATCATCGGTCCCCTGCATGTGGTCACCAATCGTTTGGGAGTCATGGCCACCGGCGATTTGCGGGAGAATAATTCTCTTGGCGATGTCATGAACCGCAACGATGAAATCGGTGAAATGAGCCGGGCCTTGCAGAAGCTGCAAAGTCAGGTCAGCAATATGATGCGTCAGATTGTCGAAGCCAGCCAGCAGGTGGCAGATTCCAGCCAGCAGCTGACCAACAGCTCCGAGCAGTCGGCAGATGTCAGCGGTCAGGTAGCCGATTCCATCGTCAATGTGGCCGGTGCCTGCAGCGAGCAGTTCACGGAAGTGGAAAACGCCAGCAGCCATATCGAAAGCCTGACCCAGAATATGGAACGCTTCAAAACGACCATTGAAAACGCCGGTCACGTGGTAGCCAAGGCTAAATCTCAGGCCGACAGCGGCGAGAAGGAAGTCACCGGCGCCGTAGAGCAGATGGAACTCATCGAGCAGTCCGTCAGCCAGTCGGCGCAGGTTATTGAAGAACTGGGCGCTGAGTCCGATAAAATCGGCGCCATTGTCGATGCGATTTCCCAGATTGCCGAGCAGACCAACCTGCTGGCGCTCAATGCCGCCATTGAGGCCGCCAGAGCCGGTGAACATGGCCGCGGCTTCGCTGTCGTAGCCGATGAGGTCAGAAAGCTGGCCGAGCAGTCCAGTTCTTCGGCCGGGGAGATTGCCAGCCTTATCACCTCTATTCAGGCCAAGGCCAGAAATGCCGTATCCGTAATGGAGGACGGCGTTACGCAGGTGCAGAACGGTGTCGGCGCTGTCAATGGAGCCGGCAGCAGCTTTAAGGACATTGCGGAAATGGTGCAGCAGGTTGCAGAGGAAACCGATGAAATGGAACGCACCGTAACCGGTCTGGCCAGCAGTGCGATGACGATTTCGGAGGCGGTCACCAAGATAAGTGAAATGAGCCGCAATGTCGCCAGCGAGGCCGAGACGGTTTCTGCCGCCACCGAGGAGCAGACGGCCACCATGAACGAGATTGCCGGAGCCAGCCGCAGGCTTACAGAGATGGCCAAGGGCATGGAGGCTTCCGTGGAGAAGTTTAAGATTTAAATATTGACAGCCCCGTGGGGGGATGTTACCATAACAGTATGGTGAATGTAAATGGTTTCAGACGCGGCAGGTCCGCGTTTGAAGCCATTTTCGTGTATATATAAAGGAGTAACTATGCAGGATATTATCGGCAGGGAAATAAAGAATATCAGCAAAGCCATTATCGGTGACTATGACAAGGGACGCCATATCGACAAGCTGGACGTATTCAATCAGCCGGACACCAAGGTGATTTACGAGCTGATTCACGAGCTGACCAGAGTGGCCTATCCCGGCTATGTGAAGGACAATCATTACCGTATCTATGATATCCGGCAGAACATGGCCATGGTGATTGAAGACATAGCCTTCCGGCTGAACAAGCAGATTGCCATTGCCCTGCGCTACGGGATGAAGCTTGATGAGGAGACGCTGGCGGCGACCCGTGAAGAATCCCAGCGCATAACGCTGGAATTTTTGCGGCAGATACCCAGAATCAGGGAATATCTGGCTACGGATGTGGAGGCGGTCTTTGATGGCGACCCGGCGGCGGAGAGTGCCGACGAAATCATCTTTGCCTATCCCGGACTTTACGCCGTGACCATCTTCCGCTTTGCCCATGAACTCTACAGGCTGAATGTGCCGGTCATTCCCCGTATCATGACGGAACTGGCGCATAGCAAGACGGGCATTGACATCAATCCCGGCGCCACCATCGGCAAGTATTTCATGATTGACCACGGCACGGGTATCGTTATCGGGGAAACCACCCAAATCGGCGAACATGTAAAGGTTTATCAGGGTGTGACCTTAGGCGCCTTATCTACTTCCGGCGGGCGCAAGCTCTTCAATAAAAAGCGTCATCCGACCATTGAAGACTATGTGACCATTTACTCCGGGGCTTCGATTCTGGGCGGCGACACTGTTATCGGCCGTGGTTCGCTCATCGGGGGCAATGTGTTCCTGACCCATTCAGTGCCTCCCGAAACAAGGGTGAGCGTCAAGAATCAGGAACTGCGTTACAAACACGGCAGCGAAGAGCTGTGAAGTCAGTAAAATCAACCCTTGCGCTTTGCTCGTTGCGTGATATAATGGTTAGTATCTGTTTTTTAAGGTTTTTTCAATACTTCCCCAATTGATGAAATTTACAGAAATTTGACTGCAAGGAGTAAAAAAATGTCGAGAATCAAAGACGCATTTGACGCTGTGGCAAATGCCATCATTTCCCAAAAGGACTATCTGTCAGGTATTGATGCCAAAGCCGGTGACGGCGACCATGGTTTTAACATGGCCCGGGGCTTTACGGCTGCCCGTGATGCCGTGGATGAAATGGAGGATACCACGCGCCCCGGCCCGGTGCTGAAAACCATCGGCAAAGCGCTTATCCATAATGTTGGCGGCGCTGCCGGCCCGCTCTTCGGCGCAGCTTTTGTCAAAGCAGGTGAAGCCTGTGACGATGACACTGCCATGAACAAGCAGAGCTTTGTAAAGCTGCTGGACGCAGCTGTTGAGGCGATTCAGACCCGTGGACGCGCACAGCAGGGCGACAAGACTATTTTGGATGCCCTGATTCCCCTCAGGGATGCCTTCCTGCCGGAAAACACTGAGGACAAGAATCTCTATGAGGTTCTGCAGGAGGCATCCAAGGCCGTCGGTGACGGTGTAAGCTACACCAAGACCATTCCGGCCAGAAAAGGCCGTGCCAGTCTGGTGGGCGAGCGCAGCATTGGCGTGGAAGACCCCGGCGCTGTCAGCACCATGATTATGTATCGTGCCCTTTATCAGTTCCTGAAATACTGATAAGCGGTTTATATTAGGAGGAAGTTTAAGTGAGTCAGAAAGTTCGTACCCGTTTTGCACCAAGCCCCACGGGCTATATGCACATTGGTAATCTCCGTACTGCCCTGTACGGCTATCTCTATGCCAAGGCCCAAAAAGGTGATTTTATCCTGCGTATTGAAGATACGGACAGAACCCGTTATGTAGCCGATGCGGTGGATTTCATCAACCGCACTCTGTCCATGGCCCATATCGTGCCCGATGAAGGCCCCGGTTTTGGCGGTGACTGCGGCCCCTATGTGCAGAGCGAGCGTATGGACATCTACAAGAAGTACGCCGAGGAACTGGTGCAGAGCGGCCATGCCTATTACTGTTTCTGCGACCCGGACGAAGACCATTCTGCCGGCCAGTTCGGCGGCTACGACAGAACCTGCCGTGAGCTGAGCCGGGAAGTCATTGACGAGCATTTAAAGAACGGCGACCCCTATGTCATCCGTCAGAAAATGCCGCTGGATGGTTCCACGACCTTCTTTGATGTACTCCATGGCAATATCACCATCCCCAACTCCGAGCTGGAGGACCAGGTGCTGCTGAAACGGGACGGCATGCCCACTTATAACTTTGCCAACGTCATTGACGACCATCTGATGGGGATTACCCACATCATGCGCGGCGCTGAGTTCATCACCTCCACGCCGAAGTACATTCTGCTCTATGAATCCTACGGCTGGGAAGTGCCGACCTTCATTCACCTTGCACCCGTTATGGGCAAGAATGAGGACGGCAGCGTCTCCAAGCTATCCAAGCGTCATGGCGCTACCAGCTTTGACGATTTGGTAAAGCTGGGCTATCTGCCGGAAGCCATCACCAACTATGTGGCGCTTCTGGGCTGGAACCCCAAGACCACCAATCAGGAAATCTTCTCCATGGACGAGCTCATTGCCCATTTTGACTTGGAGGGTCTTTCCAAATCTCCAGCTGTCTTTGACTATGACAAGCTGGGCTGGATTAACGGCGAATACTTCAAGGCCATGAGCGATGAAGAGTTTGCAGGGCGTGCCCATGACTTTGTCGCTGACCTGCCGGATTATCTGGAAAAGAACTGGCAGACGGTAGCGGCGCTCTTAAAGACCCGTGTGCAGCGGTTCAGCGACGTACGGGAGGAGATTGACTTCCTCATTGAGATGCCTGAATTTGACGCTGACCTTTACAACAACAAGCGCAACAAGGTCAACCCGGAAAAGGCGGCGGAGCTCATGCCCAAACTCGTGGCTCTGCTGGAAAATGTCAGCGAAGCTGACTGGCACAATGACAGTCTCTATGCCAAGCTGGAAGAGTACATTGCCGCAAACGAGCTCAAAAAAGGCCTCGTCATGTGGGTGCTGCGCATCGGCGTAGCCGGCAAGTCTGTAACCCCGGGCGGCGCAACGGAAATCCTGTCCGTATTGGGCAAGGAAAATTCTTTGGCCCGTCTCCAAAAAAGCCTTGCCAACCTTACGGCATAGTGCTATAATTATTCAAGTCAGCTAAGACACGCGGCGCCTTCGTCAAGCGGTTAAGACACCGGCCTCTCACGCCGGGTTCACGGGTTCGAATCCCGTAGGCGTCACCAAGCGGCACCTTCGTCAAGCGGTTAAGACACCGGCCTCTCACGCCGGGTTCACGGGTTCGAATCCCGTAGGTGTCACCAGAGATATACAGCTCCTGTCTGTTTTTGCAGATGGGAGCTTTTTTGCATAAATATGTTGCTTGCAATTTTCAGAAAATTATAGTACAATATGACATAGTGAATATTTCTCTTATTAGGGAGGGGTTATTATGTTTAGAGCAGTACCGTTTCATCTCCGCGAAAATGCCGAGCGGGGCTATGACGTTTTGGAAAAGGTTTTGAGCTATGCGGCAGAGCAGTCCTTAAATCCTCTGGGCAAGGTCAGCGGAGCCCTGTCTTCTTTCAAGGTGGATGTGATAGAGACAGAGACGGCCTATGAAATCTTTGCCGAGCTGCCGGGCTTTTACAAGGAACAAATTACCGTTTCCTATGACGATGACAATTACCTGCGCATCAAAGCCCAGCGCGCTGAAGCTGTGGATGCCAGCATCAAATACCTGTGCCGCGAGCGCAAGACGGGCGACTTTGAGCGTACCTTCTACATTGACATGATTGACAAAAAAGCTGTCAACGTGGCTTTTGAAAACGGCATTCTGCACGTTGTCCTGCCCAAGCAGAAGGAAGAGGACAATCGTACTGTCTTTGATATTGAGTGATAAATACAGAGAGGCTGCTGCCCGGAAAGTCGTATTTTCCGTGTCAGCAGTCTCATTTTATGATAGAATAAAGTATATGTATAATTTTTTTGCGAAAAAATTAACTTATGTGGAGAAAAAAGGCAGGATTTTCATAGGGGAAAAGGGAATAGTAACTAAAGCAGTAAAAATACCAGCCAGAGGATTTGGGAGGGACTAATGATGATGGACGAAAAGGATTGGGCGGAATTTAAACGTAAATTAAAGGGCAAAACGGAAATTGACCTTGACCTGTATAAAGAACCCCAGATGAAACGCCGCATCGGCAATCTGGTGACCAGAGCAGGTATGGACTCTTATGTGGACTATTTTGACAATGCCGCGAAGAATAAGGATGATTTTGCAGCCTTTATCGAGTATCTGACGATAAACGTCTCGGAATTTTTCCGCACCCCGGAAAAATTTGACAAGCTGGAAACGGAGGTTATCCCGGATTTGCTGAAGCGTTCGCCGAAACTGAATATCTGGAGTGCCGGTTGTTCCATCGGAGCTGAGCCGTATTCTCTGGCCATTATCATGAAGGAAATGACACCGAATACCCGTCACCGTATTCTGGCTTCGGATTTGGATATTGAAATTCTGGCCAAGGCCAAACGGGGGGTTTACACCAAGGACGAAATCAAGGCCATGAAGCCGGATCGTCGTGCAAAATACTTCAAAACGGTGGAAGGGGATAAGTATGCAGTCAGTCAGGACATAAAAAACTGCATTGAGTTTAAGCGTCATAATCTCTTAAAAGATCCCTTTGAGAATAACTTTGACCTCATCTTGTGCCGTAATGTGGTTATTTATTTCACCGAAGAAGCCAAAGACCAGCTCTATGCAAACTTCTTCAGGGCATTGAAGCCCGGCGGTATCCTTTTTGTAGGGGCCACAGAGGCAATTTTGAATTTCCGTAAGCTGGGCTATACCAGTTTCCAGCCCTTCTTCTATCAAAAGCCCTTGGCATAAGGAAAAATCTGCACAGAGAACGGAGCTTAATCATGTACGCGAATCAAGAGATAGAACTAATAGAAAGGGATAAGCTGCAGGAACTGCAACTGGAACGGCTGCAAAAGCAGCTGAACTGGGTGCAGGAGAAAAGTTTTTTCTACCAGCAGAAATTTGAAAAGCATGGTGTGTCTGTCGGAGATGTAAAGTCTTTGGCTGATATTGCCAAGCTTCCCTTTCTGACTGCAAATGAGCTCTATCAGATTGATTCGCTGGACATTCTGACCACGCCGCTTTCCAGCATTCTGCGCTTTAGCGTGGTGTCGCAGGAAAATGGGGAAGTGGTCAAGCTCTATACCAATGGTGACATCGGCCACAATGTGGATATGATGGCCCGGGCTTTGGTGGCTGCGGACATCAATCAGACATCCGTGGTGGCTTTGCAGGGCGATATGGCTGACAGCCGGATGCTGGATCTCCAGTATGCGCTGGAGGTGTTGGGGGCCACCGTGGTGAATATGGGCACCGATTACCGTCAATGGCTGCGGTTTATGGAACTTGTCAGCATGGATACCATCATCAGCTCGCCCCAGCTCATCATGCAGCTGATTATCCAGCTGCAGGCCACGGGGAAGAACATCGCGGATTATCCTCTGAGCCGGGTCATTTGCCTGAATCCGCAGGGGTTGCAGAATGCTATGCAGCGCCATATTGCGGACAGAACTCAGGCCAAGGTCTACAATCTCTTTGAGCCGGCGGAACTGGGGACGGCTGCAATGCTGTACCAGTGTGAAGCTCATAAGGGCTACCATATTCAGGAGGATTATTTCTATCCTGAGATAGTGGCTTTCCATAGTGATCAGGTGGTGACGGAACCGCATCAGATGGGGGAATTGGTCGTGACGACCCTGATGGCGGAGGCTATGCCGCTGATTCGCTACCGGACAGGACAGGCAGTCATGCTGGAAACGGATACCTGTGAATGCGGCCGCACGCTGCATCGGGTGACTACACCATTTACTTTTATGTGAGATATCTACACAAGCAAAAGTCCGTTGAGTTAATCAACGGGCTTTTCTATGTAAATTGCAATTTATTGGTTAGTTCTAGCTAAATTTATCCCGTTCATGCGCAGCGCGGGGTTCACGGGGAGTAATTTTTCTGTTTCCGCTAAACGCCCCGCCCTGATAGGTTTCAGCTATACAGTTACCTGCGCCGGGCAGGCCAACGGCGCTCCTTTCAGCGTATTGTTTAGCTAATAACTACGGCGTGCCGGCCTTCGCTATCGCTCAGGCAGTCGCTCCAGACAGAAAAACCACTCCCCGTTCGCCCCAAGCAACGGCTTATATAGTTGGCACTAACTCGTCCCTTCTCGTAACAAGCACATCGATGTAATTGTCTGCTTATCGCCGCAGCCTAGCGAATTGATACAAATATTT
>FLNX01001797.1_pt1 | contig 70701 bp, 51 predicted proteins | sample 1140341 | NCBI WGS metagenome assembly FLNX01 (sample SAMEA3878208, study PRJEB12797) | bioreactor metagenome | biome: Moose rumen | place: Sweden | collected 2011-10
GAAAGACTTTCCAAGTGAAGAGGAGGAGACTCGAACTCCCACGTCGCGATTGACACTACCCCCTCAAAGTAGCGCGTCTACCAATTCCGCCACCTCTCCAACATGTAAAGCATTCTGAATAAGAATGTGCCCAGAACAGGACTCGAACCTGCACGCCTCGCGGCACACGCACCTGAAACGTGCGCGTCTACCAATTCCGCCACCTGGGCAATAGAAACTCCCCGTTTCAATTGGCTTTATTCAGAATGTTGAGCGGAAAACGGGACTCGGACCCGCGACCCCAACCTTGGCAAGGTTGTGCTCTACCAACTGAGCTATTTCCGCATTAAAACCTTCACAAAAAGGTGCATTTCTCTAAATGCGGTTGCAAAGGTAATGCTTTTTTTCTTTCCTCACAAACTTTTTGCGTGTTTTTTTTAAAAAAAACTTCAATCCATTCGTGATTTATAATCCTCATAAGTAAATCTCCTCAATATCTTCATGTCTCCTGCTTCGGAAAGAAACGCAATGTCCGGATGGGTAATACCGTTAAACATATTAGTTTTTACCGTAGTATAATGTATCATATCCTCAAAGATTATCTCCTCACCCACCTCAAGTTCATGGTCGAAGCGCCAACATCCCATATAGTCACCACTAAGGCAGCTGTTTCCACCTAACCTATAATAATACCCTAAGCGGCTATCAAACGTCTCACGATCACCCTCATTTACATGTACACTTCCACGAACATCAGGAAAATAAGGCATCTCAAGACAGTCAGGCATGTGACAAGTAAAACTAACGTCCAGTATGGCTGTCTTTATATTGTGGTCTTCAACAATATCAACAACATGCGAGACTAACGACCCTGTCTGCCATGCAAAGGCACTGCCAGGCTCCAGAATGACTTTCAGGTTCGGGTAGCGCTGATGAAATCCGTTTAGCACATTAACAAGCAGCTCCACGTCATAATCCTTTCGCGTCATTAAATGTCCACCTCCAAAATTTATCCATCTCAACATTGGGAGCCATTTTGAGAACTTCTCCTCAATATGACTCAGTGTACGCTCAAAGACATCAGCACCACTCTCACAATGGCAATGACAATGAAAGCCTTCAATTCCATCGGGCAGACTCTCCGGCATCCCCTGGCTGCAAACCCCGAAACGTGTTCCGGGGGCACAAGGATTATAAAGCAACGTCTCTATCTCTGAATACTCCGGATTAATGCGCAGACCGCAACTAACAGAAGGATTGGTCTTTCTCACCTTATTTATATATCTGGCATATTGGCTTAAAGAGTTAAATGTGAGATGGCTTGAGCATCTGGCTATATCTTCTATTTCCCAATCAGTATAAGCCGGGGAATAGGTATGCGCTGGTGCGCCAAATTCCTCAAACGCAAGACGAGCCTCACTAAGCGAGCTTGCCGTAGTGGAACTTATATAATCCTTAAAGACAGGAAATGTTTTCCACAAAGCAAAAGCCTTGAAAGCAAGTATTATTTCCACATCAGCCCGGTCTGCAACCTCTCTTATCAGCTTAAGATTGCGACGCAATAGCTTTTCCTCGAATATATAAACAGGACGAGACTTTAGCTCCTTCATCATTGATACAATATTATATTTGTGCAAAATTACAAAAAAAAACGAGTATCGGGGAACAAAAGAATAAAATTCTTTATTTTGTGCGTCAGAAACAAAAATAAATATATTATCTTTGCAGCATAAAAAAAAGACAAACCAAAGAAGATGAAATATTATAGCACCAACAAACAAGCGAGTATCGCGACATTAGAGAATGCTGTTGTGAAAGGATTGGCAGAAGACCGCGGTCTGTATATGCCTGAAAGGATAAAGAAACTTCCAAATGACTTCTTTCGTAATATAGACAAACTTTCTTTTCAAGAGATTGCATACACCGTAGCAGACGCTTTCTTCGGAGAAGATGTCGACGCAGAGTCGCTAAAGAAGATTGTATACGATACTTTGTCTTTTGATTGTCCTATTGTAAAAGTAGAGGAGAACATCTATTCTCTCGAGCTTTTTCACGGTCCTACCCTTGCGTTCAAAGACGTAGGTGCCCGCTTTATGGCAAGGCTCCTACAATATTTTATAAAGAAAGAGACTGATGACACTAAGAACTTCAAGACTGTTAACGTTCTCGTGGCTACAAGTGGAGACACGGGTAGCGCGGTGGCAAACGGCTTCTTAGGCGTTGACGGCATACATGTATATGTCCTATACCCCAAGGGGAAGGTAAGCCGCATACAAGAAAGCCAATTTACAACACTCGGAAAGAACATCACAGCCATAGAAGTTGACGGAGTATTTGATGATTGTCAGGCACTTGTAAAGAATGCTTTCATGGACACAGAGCTGAATCAACACATGAAGCTGACTTCCGCTAACAGTATAAATGTGGCACGTTTCCTCCCACAGGCATTCTATTACTTTAACGCATACGCAAGATTAAAGGAGATTACAGACAAAGAGCATGCGGAAGCCGTTCTTTCAAATATCGTCATGTGCGTTCCTTCTGGTAATTTCGGAAATATCTGTGCCGCCCTGTTCGGACATACCATGGGACTTCCCGTGAAACGTTTTATTGCGGCAAATAACGCAAATGACATTTTCTACAATTACCTTAAGACCGGCAAATACGAACCTAAGCCAACCAAGCAGACTCTGGCAAATGCCATGGACGTCGGTGACCCAAGTAATTTTGCAAGAATCATCGACCTGTACTCAGAAGACAACTCTGCAGAATCGACACATAAGCGCATTACCTCATTAATAAGTGGCGCGACATATACGGACGAACAGATAAAGGACACTATGCGAGAGTGCTATAAGTCCACCGGTTATATCCTTGACCCTCATGGTGCCTGTGGTTATCAGGCGTTAAAAGACAATCTACGTCCTGGCGAGACCGGAATATTCTGTGAGACGGCACACCCTGCGAAATTCAAGGAAAAGGTTGATGCCATCAACAATATAGACGTGAGCATACCCGAGCGACTCGCCGCATTTATGAAGGGAACCAAGCAAAGTATTGAGATGTCAAAAGATTTCTCAGACTTCAAATCATTCCTTATGAACCAATGACGCTATGCACTACATTGCCTTACCCGATGAAAAGAAAAGAATTCTTCCATTTTATTTAGCGATGGAAGAATATGTCGCTTATAATATTGATGAAGACGATTGCTTTTTCATGTGGCAGGTAGAGCCTACCGTCATTTTCGGACGTAACCAGCTGATAGAAAACGAGGTGAACATATCCTATTGCAAAGAGCATGACATTCAGATGTACCGTCGCAAGAGCGGTGGCGGATGTGTATACTCTGACATGTCTAACCTCATGCTCTCCTATATAACCAAAGACGATAATGTCAACTTTACATACAACAGATACACCAACCTTATCGTATTGATGTTGTTGAAACTCAACATTGAGGCAACATCCAATGGAAGGAATGATATCATGATAGGCAACAAGAAATTATCAGGCAATGCCTTTTATCATGTATCTGGACGGAACATTGTTCATGGAACTCTACTCTATGACACAGATATAGAGAATATGACAAATGCCATAACACCATCAAACGAGAAACTCACCAGCAAAGGTGTCCAAAGTGTCCGCCAGCATATAGCTTTATTGAAAGACTACACCCCACTTTCATTAGAAGATGTCAAGCATCACATTCGCCATAGTATATGCAAGGACGAAATAATGCTGACCAATGATGATGTCCGAAAAATTGAAGATATCATGCAAGAATACCTGACTGAGGATTTTATATATGGCAAGAATCCAAGTTACACCCTTAAAAGGAGAAGACGCATAGAAAATGTCGGGGAGTTTGAGATACAAATGGAATTAAAAAACAATATTATAAAGAAAATAAACATAATGGGAGACTTTTTCCTCATTGGTGACATAGACAGGAAAATACTTTCACCCTTGAAGGGTGTAAGGCTCGAACGTCAACAACTTGAAGAGGTTTTACCAGACGACATGGAAAATATTATCATGAATCTTAAAAAGGATGAACTGATTAATATCATAACAGAATAATTACTGAAACATAAAACTAAAAATCTTTAAACTACAAGCCTTATGGAAATAAAGAAAACATGTCTACACGACAAACATCTTGCACTTGGCGCCCTGATGACACCTTTTGCTGGTTTTGACATGCCTATACAATACACTAACATCATTGATGAGCATAATGCCGTCAGGAATGCTTGCGGAGTATTTGACGTTAGTCACATGGGTGAGGTCATCGTCAGTGGACCAGAAGCTGAAAAGTTTGTAAACTACATTTTCACCAATGACATTAAGGATGCGCCAAACGGCAAAGTCTACTATGGAATGATGTGTTATGAAGACGGAGGTACCGTTGACGACCTTTTAGTTTACAAGATCGAACACAACAATTTCTTTTTGGTTATTAATGCCGCCAACATAGAAAAAGACGTAGAGTGGATGCAGAAACAGGCAGAAAACTTTAATATTCTGCTATGTCACAAGTCCGACTATTTCGGTCAACTTGCGGTACAAGGACCAGATGCCGAGGCTGTAGTAGAAGAGGTTTTAGGTCTGCCTTGCAAGGACTTGTCATTCTATACTTGTAAAACTCTTGACCGTCAAGACGAGACAATATATCTTAGCAGAACGGGATATACCGGTGAGGATGGCTTTGAGATCTATGCTACTCACGATTACATTAGAGCCTCATGGGACAAGCTGGTCTCAAGCGGACGATGCAAGCCATGCGGATTAGGTTGCCGCGACACTTTGCGGTTTGAGGTGGGATTACCTCTTTATGGTGACGAGTTGTCAAAAGACATATCCCCCATCATGGCAGGATTAGGATTATTCGTAAAGCTCAACAAAGAAAACTTTATTGGCAAAGATGCACTTGCCAAACAAAAAGCAGAAGGAACCGCAAAGAAACTGGTTGGCATAGAATTGGCAGACAAAGCCATTCCACGTCATGGCTATGCCGTTATTAAAGACGGGGTACAAATCGGAGAAGTAACGACTGGGTATCATTGCATCTCTGTAGACAAGAGTGTTTGTATGGCTCTGATTGACTCTGAATTCGCAAAGCTGGACACAGAAGTGAGTATTCAGATTCGCAAAAAGACATTCCCCGGTAAGATAGTGAAGAAAAAATTCTATGATAAGCATTACAAGAAAGATTAAAGGTTAAAGCTTTTTGAATCATAGAAAAATAGAAATAACAGATAAAAGAATATTAACAATAAAAACAATTATATTATGGCAAAAGTAATAGACGGACTCTTTTATTCTGAGTCACACGAGTATGTAAGAGTTGATGGTGATTTCGCTTTCATTGGCATTTCAGACTATGCGCAAAAAGCATTGGGTGATGTAGTATACGTGGACATGCCGGAAGTAGATGACGAGGTAGAAGCAGGAGAAGACTTCGGCGCTGTGGAGAGTGTTAAGGCTGCCAGCGACTTAATATCACCTGTAACAGGAACTGTTGTTGAGGTCAACGAAGCACTTGAGGATGAGCCAGGTCTCATCAACACCGATGCCTATGAGAACTGGATTATCAAAGTAAGCCTTTCTGACAAATCAGAACTCGACAACCTTATGAACGCCGAAGCCTACGAAGCTTTCTGTGAGAAATAAAACACATAGATATGGCTTATAAGTATTTTCCACATACTGAAGAAGATATCCGTCAGATGCTCGACAAAATCGGAGTAAAGTCATTAGATGACCTATACTCCGACATACCTGAGAGCATACAATTGAAGGACGGATACGCATTGCCTGACAGCTATAGCGAAATTGAAGTCCGCAAGCTATTTCAGAAACTGGCATCATATAACTACGACATTACCGTATTTGCCGGTGCAGGATGCTATGACCACTATTCTCCTTCAATTGTTCAGAACATTATTGAGAGGTCTGAGTTCCTTACCAGCTATACCCCATATCAGGCAGAGATATCACAAGGTACTCTTCACTACATCTTTGAGTATCAGTCAATGATGGCAGAGCTCACTGGTATGGATATTTCCAATGCTTCCATGTACGATGGCGCGACTGCCACGGCGGAGGCTGTGATGATGGCAGTTGCCAATTCAAAAAAAGCCAATAAGGTACTTGTCTCTGAAACCGTTGACCCAAAGACTATTCGTGTGATAAAAACCTATGCGAAATATCACGGAATAGACATTGAGATGATTGCCAAGAAAGACGGCATTACAGATAAGACAGACATGGAACGCCTTATCAACGGCGGTAATGTGGCAGGAGTTGTTGTACAGCAACCAAATTACTATGGTATCATTGAAGATTACACTGGTTTCTCTGATTGTTGCCACGACAGTAAAGCACTGTTCATAATGAACTGTGTCGCGGCAGACCTTGCCATTCTCAAGACCCCAGGAGAATGGGGGGCTGACATTGCCGTGGGTGAAGGTCAGAGCCTTGGCATACCAATGAATTTTGGAGGACCAGGCATAGGCTATATGTGTTGCACCGAGAAACTTATGCGCAAGATGCCTGGACGTATCGTCGGAATGACCAAAGATAACCGTGGGCAGCGTGCCTTTGCCTTGACACTTCAAGCTCGTGAGCAACATATCCGTCGCCAGAAGGCCACATCAAATATTTGCTCCAACCAAAGTCTTATGGCATTGTACGTTACAGTATATCTCTCAGTCATGGGAAAACAAGGTCTGAAAGAAGCTGCCGAACAATCGTATGCCAGTGCCCATTATTTATATGATGAGTTATTGAAAACAGGCTACTTTAAGCCAAAATTCAATCAACCGTTCTTTAACGAGTTCTGTCTCTTATATGACGACGATATAGATGCCCTGCAAGAAGAATGTATCATTATGGGATATATGGCTGGCATCAAATTAGACGATCATACTTTGATGTTTGCCTCAACAGAACAGCGCACGAAAGAAGAGATTGACAATCTGGTAAGAATAATAAACGAATTTAGGAAGGGAAGAGTATGAACAACAAACTTTATGGAAATCTGATCTTTGAGTTATCGAAACCAGGCAGGAAAGGATATTCATTGACAAAAACAGACTATGCGTATCATACCTCAGACCTGCCAGAAAGCCTTCTCAGGAAAAAAGACGCGGAATTACCAGAATGCGATGAGCTGACAGTTGTTCGTCATTACACCAATCTCAGCCATGATAATTTTGGGGTGAACGACGGATTCTATCCTCTCGGCTCATGTACGATGAAGTACAACCCCGTTATCAATGAGGAGATTGCCGCGATGAAAGAATTAGCATGCCTTCATCCTATGCAACCTGACTATAGCTGTCAGATGGCATTGATTGTATATTACGATTTACAAAAGGCATTAGCAGAGATAACAGGTTTGAGCGAATTTACCCTCAACCCTTGCGCTGGAGCACACGGTGAGCTTACAGGTTTGATGGTAATACGTGCATATCACGAGAGCCGCCAAGACAGCAAACGTACGAAAGTTTTGATTCCCGACTCTGCCCATGGTACCAATCCAGCTTCAGCAGCTGTCTGTGGAATGGAAGTTATTGAGGTAAAGAGTCTCGAAGATGGAACAGTTGACGTATCTCACCTTAAGGAGCTTATAGCATTACATGGTGAAGAGATTGCCGCAATGATGATGACAAATCCGAACACTCTCGGTATCTTTGAGAAAAACATCCCAGAGATTGCCGTCCTCATCCATGAGTGTGGCGGTCTGATGTATTATGACGGTGCGAATCTCAACCCTATGTTGGGAAAAGCACGGCCTGGTGACATGGGGTTTGATGTGTTGCATATAAATCTTCACAAGACATTCTCTACTCCCCATGGTGGAGGTGGCCCTGGCAGTGGTCCCGTAGGTGTTAGAGAAGGGCTCGAGAAATTCCTTCCTACTCCACGCGTTGTCGTTAATAAAGAAAACAACAACTTTCTAACTGTGGAGTACGGAGACAACGAGGATTCGTTGGGCAGTATTGGCAATTTCTTCGGAAACTTCGGTGTGATAATAAAGGCTTACTGCTATATTCTATCTCTTGGCAAGGAAAACATAAAAAAGGTAGGACCTTTGTCTGTGCTTAACGCCAACTACATCAAAGAGTCGTTGAAAGACTTATATGAGCTTCCTATTGAAGGTATATGTAAGCATGAATTTGTATTCGACGGATTAAAAGACAAGTCTACTGGTGTTACCACTATGGACATAGCAAAGAGACTGCTTGACTATGGTTACCACGCTCCGACGATATACTTCCCTCTCCTATTCCATGAGTCAATGATGATTGAACCTACAGAAAGCGAGTCAAAGGAAACTATTGATGACTTCATCAAGGTTATGAGAACCATTGCACAGGAAGCGAAAGAAAACCCGGAACTGGTAAAGACGGCACCACACACCACACCTATAGGAAGAGTTGATGATGTGCTTGCCGCCAAGCAACCTGTTCTCACTTATCAACGAATGAAAAAGATTGAGCTTTGAAAACAGACCTTATAATTATAGGTAGTGGTCCTGGCGGTTACAAAGCAGCCGAATATGCCGCCAAGAAAGGACTGACAGTTGTTGTATTTGAAGGTGCCTATGCTGGCGGAACGTGTTTGAACTGCGGATGTATTCCCACAAAAACGTTCTGCCATGAGGCATCGCTTGAGACAAAAGACTTCACCAAAGCTACCTTGAGGAAGAATGAAGTTGTCAACATGTTACGCAACGGAGTTGAACAGTTGATGGCTGCTCCTGGCATTACCTTTATAAAAGGATGGGCTAGGCTTGCTGACTCCCACACTGTAATATGCGTGACAGATTCTTCCGAAGAGACTTACACTGCCGATTATATAATCATTGCTACAGGCTCCAAAGCAAAGATACCACCAATAGACGGCATAACCTCACCAAATGTCGTCACATCTACAGAATTACTCAACATTGATTTTGTTCCAAAAAATCTTGTCATTGTCGGTGCTGGTGTTATTGGATTGGAGTTTGCCTCCATATTCAATCGTTTTGGAAGCACAGTAACGGTGGTTGAGTTTATGAAAGAGTGTTTACCTGCCATGGATACAGACATTGCAAAGAGACTTAGAAAGTCTTTGGAGAAACAAGGCATAACGTTCTATATGCAGGCAGGTGTCAAAACCATAAATGAGCAAAACGTTATCTTCGAAAGAAAAGGAAAGGATGTCTCCATCCCTGCCGACATTGTTCTCATTGCTACAGGAAGGCAGGCAAATACCGATGGGCTTTGTCTTGATGCCGCTGGGATAGAAGAAAGCAAGACTGGCATCATAGTTGACGAAAACATGCGAACAAACGTCAACAATATATTTGCCATTGGTGATGTCAACGGAAAGTGCCTGCTTGCCCATGCCGCTACCATGCAGGGAATAAAGGCTGTCAATAACATATTAAAAGAAAAAGGTATAGACGCCACCGACAATATCAGACTCGACATTATGCCTGCGGCAGTCTTTACTACACCTGAGGCAGCAGGAGTGGGATATACAGAAGAACAATGTAAACAGCAAGGACTGGACTATCGCTGTTTGAAGTCATTCTATCGTGCCAACGGGAAAGCATTAAGCATGAATGAGACGGATGGGATTGTCAAGCTAATTATTAACTCCGATAACAGAATTATCGGAGCACATGTGTTAGGTCCACATGCCGCCGACATCGTTCAGGAAGTTACCGTTCTCATGAACTTCAATGCCACGCTAAGTCAGCTGAAAGACATTGTCCACATACACCCTACACTTAGTGAGACACTGCACGATGTTCAAGACTATTCATAGTCGTCAACCACGCTATTTATAAAATCCATCATAGGTTTGGCAACCTTGAAGATTTCCACAGAGCGGTCGAGCCATCGGTCACCCTCAAAGAAATCATCCGGAACACGCACCCATGAGCAATAGTCTTTCATGCGAAGGTACTGGATATGCTCATAATCACGTGGAAAACCGCTCGGACAAGTCTTCAAGGCTTCCAAGCCAAAACCTTTTGCGGATTCTTCCCAATGGCCTTCATTCGGATAGCCGAAAGTCTTCACGAATTTCCCGTTCTCTACACATTTACGCCACGTACTGATATTTGCCATTATCTCATTGCGACACGACGTAAGGATATTTGTAGGTAGCCAATAACTTCCTGTTGCCAGCAGACAATGCCCTGGCTCAAGATGAATATAATATCCGCCTCGCAACGCCTTCCTGCCTTTTGAGCAGATATATGCACCAAGATGACGTTTGTATGGTGACTTGTCTGGTGAGAAACGAGTGTCACGGTTGAATCTGTAAACACAATCCTTCACCTGTAGATGTGCTATCTCATCATCAAACTCTGTAATACGAGCAATAGCTCGTCCTATACCCTCCTCAAAATCAGTCCTGATTGCCTGATACTCTGGCTTGTGCGCCAAAAACCATTCACGGTTGTTGTTGGCTGCTATATCGTTCAGGAACCTTAATATTCTCTTTGCTTGCATATATAATTTCAATAATAATATGATTTTTACTTATCTTCCATCACTTTAGGGCAGAAGCCATTAAAGTCACACTTATCACACTTTGGGCGTTGACTCGTACAAACATACCTACCATGAAGCAACAGCCAATGATGGGCATTCGACACACAATCCTCTGGAATATTCTTCACCAAGACCTGCTCAACCTTATATGGCGTGTCGGCGACCTTGGGAACCAATCCCAAGCGATGACTGACACGGAACACATGAGTATCAACAGGCATCGCCGCCCTTCCAAACCAAACAGCCTGCATAACATTCGCCGTCTTACGTCCCACACCAGGCAATGTCATCAGGCTATCCATGTCTGACGGAACCTCACCGTTGAAATCAGAGATAAGCTTTCGTGCCATATCTACCAGGTGCTTTGCCTTAGAGTTCGGATAACTTACACTCCGTATGTAATAGAGTACATCCTCATACTCAGACGCAGCCATCTCTTGCGGTGACGGGAATCTCCGAAACAACTCTGGTGTCACCTGATTTATACGTTTATCTGTACACTGCGCACTCAATATAACAGCACACAACAATTGGAATGCATTCCCGAACTCCAACTCTGTAGTTACCTCAGGCATCTTCTCCTTAAAGTAACTTACCAAATACCTGTATCTCCCTTTCCTTGTCATATCATTATCTGCTACTTTTTCAAGGCTTTGTCGAGGAATTCCAACATAACTCGTTGGTTTTCCTTATTACACTCATGCCCTTGATCCAAGAGAAGTGTTTGTAACTTGCCGTCTGCCCCCCAGCCTTTCCAGACATCATGCATTATAGAGAAAGCCTTCTCAACACCTGGCACGGGGAACAGCTTATCTTTCTTTCCCGCGATAAACAACATATAACGCGGGGCGACAAGTGAAGCAATGTCTGGATAGTCAAGCCAATTGCGCAAACCAGGTATGGCATTGGCAAAACCGCCATTTTCCTTTCTTCCATATTTTCGTGTGAGCTGCGCCTCGGTAGTTATCATCCAGCAGTCACAACAAGCTGCCTTGACTTTATCATTTAATGCTGCCAACATCCATGCACGATATGAGCCGATGGAAAGACCTGCGGCACCGATTCTCTCTTTATCTACAAACGGTAGCGATGCAAGGAAATCCGTAGCAACGACATCATCGGCATGTGTGAATGCACAGAGATTTACTCCTGCCATCATCATATTACCTGCGATGATATCATATTTCTTACGGTCGGCTCCCTCCTTTCTGCCACGCTCACCCCACAGAGGCATGTCAGTGGAAAACACTACATAGCCATGAGTGGCAAGGTAGTCACCAAGATACTGACCGTCATAAAGTTGCGCCACCCATTCATCAGCATCCCTGACAATAGCTGAGTCTACAGCAAAAGGACGGATTACTTTCTCCTTACCTATTGTGAGGTGAGCGCCATGATCATGCAAGACATTGACTGCCGGATGTTTTCCTTTACCGTCAGGTATTAGCAGATATGCCTTGACACGATACCATTTGCTCAACGAGAACTCTATTTGCTGCGCCTTATATCCGTCTCGTTGCTCCTCTGCAAGCACTTCCATATCCCAGCTTTCAGGACGTGGCGGTAACACTCCCATGCACTCCCAGACCTTTGCCTGTGCTTCCTTCCGCCATTCCTCGTTCGATGTTGCCACATCTTTATTACGATATGCCAAGGGATACGTAAGCCGTGATTGTAGAGAATCTATATAAATCGGTATTTCACCCTGATATTCATATCCCCAACCCGTAATCTGCGCTGTCAAGGGTAAGGATGCAAAATGGTAAAAGAATAAAACACCTAATATCTTTCCAAATAATTTGTCTGATGACTTCATTTCTAAATTTTATAATATACGCTTGTGGTATTTTATTTTTATAGCTACCGTTCTCCCACTGCTATGCGGTATTCAAGAGACTTGTTCTGCAAAGCCGTAAAAGCATCGGTCTTTTGGTCGAGAGCTTTCTGGTATAACATCTGAGCCTCAAGAAGATCAGACATAGATATTGTACCAGCATGATAATAGTCACGGTTAAGCCGCAGGTTCTCATCTGCCTGCTCCACACTACGCAAAGATAGAAGATACTGCTGATAAGCCTCCTCGACATCATTCCATGCTTTCTGCATCCCTATCTTCAGCAGTTCCTTAGTGTCTGCCAACTGCTCCTTGGCTTTTTCCGTCTCTATTGTCTTACGCTTTATGGCATGTAAGCCACCCCACCAGTTAGATATAGGTAAGCTCACCGTGGCAAATACCATTCCAAACGAATGGTTATTGTCCAATAGGTTATGATAGTTATAGCCAGCTCCGACACTGACAGTTGGCAAGCTCTTCCCGATCTCCAATCTTCGTTGCAGACACGTAGCTTCCACTTGTTTGTCCAGCAACTGGTATTCCGGGGTAAGAGCAAATGCCCGGTCATGGTCTTGCCGCATTCCAAGAGGTGATGTCACACCGATATTGTATTTCAGTGAAAAAGTAGTATCGCGAAGTCCACAGTATTGAGCCATCATCATACGGACTATGGCTATTCCGTTACGAAGGCTGAGCTTTTGACTTTCCACCTCATTTTGCCGCAACTGCACTTGCAAGAGGTCATTGCGCATGGTGAGTCCAGCCTTAACAGCCATGCTCACATCCTTATTTATACTCTCAAGCATAGCCTCAACTGCTGCTATGGTCTTCATCTTCTCCTGCAAAGACACCAGTTGCCAAAAATATTGCTCTGTGGTCTTCACCACCTCATTCTCAGACATACGCAGTCGCAGAATGCTGACATCCTCGCCAACCCTTGCCAATTTATTGCCATTGACAATCTGTCCACCAACAAACACAGGTTGAATGGCAGTAACTGATGCTATGGTTCCGTTCTTCATCATTGACACATCAATAGGATTGGCAAGCTCCATCATAACTTCAGCAGGTAGAGTCTGAGCTATTGTCGGAGCCAGTGACGACGGTATTACCTCAGAAGGATTAATTGTCGTCTGAGCCATACCCTTATTTGCGTTAAACCACACACCCATACCACTTACCTGTGGAAAGAAGTTTGTAAATGCCTCCTTACGCTGTTGTTGTGCCACCTCAATGCCATGTTTAGCATTCCTTATCTCTATGTTATTGCGAAGTGCGGAATCTTTCAGTTGAGCCAATGTGTAGACCGACTGTGCGCCAGCCACCACAGAGACTATACTAAACATTAAAAAGACAAAAGACTTTTTCATTCTTAAAACTTTTAATTGACTGAATTAGACAATCTAAACACCTTAAAATCCACAACTCATAATTTAGGACTATTTCAAGTTGACTTTCCAATAGATAACCGGCAGCATAGTAACTACCAATATAAGAGAGCCGATGCCACCGGCGAAGATAGTCACTCCTACAGGCATCCAGAATGAAGACTGAGCGATAATCATTGGCACCACTCCCACGGCAGTAGTGGCTGTAGTCAGGAAGATTGGCACCATTCGGCGTTTCCCTGCATCATATGCGGCCTGCCTTACCGCCTCATTGTATTTTCTGATGTTTTCCGGCTGACTTTTGACGAATGACATATCACCGTTTTCTTTTACAAATGAAGCCACCAGATCATTGGCATGCTCGAAGATAAGTATCTCATTTCGCATTATCATGCCCATGAGCGTTATGAGTCCGAAGATCGACGTTAGTCCAAGTGCGCGGTCCATCAGTCCGAGCCCAATGAGTGCTCCCGGTATCATCAATCCGAGTGCTACCATACAGATAGTAGTTATACCGAATTTCTTGAAATTGAAAAGCAGGAAGAAGAACACTATCAGCATTGCTATGGCTATTCCCCCGAATATCTGCGGAAGAGCCTCGTCCCCATATTCTATCTCACCGCCGACCTCGCACCTTACTCCTTCGGGCAATGTTATTTCCTCTTGCATTATCTTGGCAATGCGCTTCTCAACGGGAGAAGTGAAGACACCCTGAGCGAAGTTAGCAGTCACGGTGATACACCGCTCCCCGCCCCTATGTATTATGCGGCTTTCAGACCACTTTGGCTGCACGTTGGCTATTTGCCTTAGCGGCACTGTACTGTTCATAGCGTTAATCCCAGCCGACATCATCGACAGCGGTGTTGCAATACCAAGGTCCTCGATGTCAGAGTAAGTCATGTCAGTATCATCCTTTACAACAATTGGCAATTCATAGTCACCCTCCCATATCTGTCCTACCCTGAGGTCACTGGATGTGGCACTGAGCGAGAGTGCCGCCGTAGTCCTGGTTATGCCGAGTTGCGCAGATGTTACGGGGTCCAACTCTACATTAATAATAGGATATGGTTGCAAGAAGTCAGTATGCACCCATTCCAGCTCTGGCATCTGCCGCATGCGCTCCATCAGTCTCTCTGCCACCACATGCAGAGAATCAAGGTCATCGCCATAGAAACGATACTCAAGCTCGTTAACCTCAAGGTAGTCAAGGCGTTTGAACTTCACGTAAGCGTTAGGGAAGGTCTCACTGAGCTCAGGCTGATACTTTGCCAGAAGGTCGAGGGTTGCCTTGTCAGATGTCGTGTTCACAATAAACTGGGCATAGTTGTCACCAGCCATTTGCGGAGCGTATGCGTCCATGAACCGCGGTGATGAGCATCCTATGAAACTTGTTATGCTTGTTATGCGGTCATCGTTCTGCATTTTATGGCGGACGGAATCCGCCAGCACAGTAGTCTCCGCAAGTCCTTTTCCATCAGGCAGATATATCTCTACCGCAAACTGGTCACGGTCGGCATAGGGGAAGAGACGTATCTTCAGCGTTGGTATTATCAACATAGAAAGCATTATCAGTCCTATTCCACATGCTATAGTAAGCCACGGATGCTTGAAAGTGATGTCGAGCACCTTGTCATATGTCGCCTGTACCCATTTGGTTATAGCGTTGCCGTCAGTCGACACCTTTCCAGGCTTTATAATAAGCACTTCAAGGAATGGTATCACCGTGACGGCAAGCAGCAGCGACACCATGAGGTTTATGGTTATGGTTATCGGGAAATCCTTAAGCGCATCATGGAACACACCTTTCATTGTGACAAGGAACGGATAGAAGATCGCACAGATACATACCGTTGCCAGCATCATCGGCATGAAGTACTGCCTTGCCGACTCCATGGCAGCCTCTTTCGGCTCAAAGCCCTTGTTGAGATATTCCAGATAGCCGTCGATTACTACAATGCTATTGTCTACAATCATTCCGAGCACGACAATGAGTGCGGCCAATGTCACTATGTTCAGCTCTATACCAGCCATATACATTATCGCCACCGACACGAAAGTACTCAATGGGATTGTGATAGATGCCACTATCGCCGACCTTAGTGGGAAAAGTACCATCATGACAAGGATTATTATAAGCATTGAGATGAGCAAGTCACGCAGGAAGTCGCTAACACTCTTTGCCACTACCTTTGGCTTGTCGGCAATACGTGTGATGGTGACATCGTCCGGCAGCTCACTCTCGCGGAAAGAGTCGAGTACCTTATCCACATCCTTACCGTACTCCACCACATTGTTGCCTGGTGTCATCTCCATAGAGAGTAGCACACACGGGTGTCCGTCCTGTTCTATTCGGCTTGCAGGCGAGTCATACTCACGCACCACACGCGCCACATCCCTCACCCGTGCCACCTTTCCACTGACGGGGTCACTAAAGATAATCTGGTTGGCTATCTCATCCTCGCTATGCTCTGTTGCCGCTATATGTATTGGTATATGCTGGTCATCATCGTGAATATCGCCGCTCATGGTTGTGATGCCTTGTGCCTGAAGTTTGCCGAAGAGCACCTGTTGACCTATGCCATATGCCTGCAGGCGTTTCTGATCTACATACAGTGATATTTGTTCCTTCTGCTCACCATACAGTTTCACATTAGCCACCGACGGTATACGTCGCAAGCGGTCAGACAGACGGTCGCTGTATTCCCTCAGCTCCCGATAGCTGCGCTGTCCGCTCTCAATGGCAATAAGCAGTGCCGAGGTATTGCCGAACTCATCGTTGGCAACGAGTGCGAGGACTCCAGCGGGAAGCGACGCCTTAAATTGGTTCAGTCCGTGTTTTATTTTGCTCCACACCTCATCTTTGTTGTCTACATCGTCGTTCAGACGCACCATAACGATGCACATGCCGTTCTGCGATGTCGTAGTGGTCTTCGTGCGGTGCACCTCACCAAAAGTAAACAGATAACGTTCCAACGGACGTGCCACCTGCATCTCCACCTCCTCACTTGTTGCCCCTGGGTATACGGCAACAACTACTCCCTGTCTTATTGTTGCGTGTGGGAACTCGTCTTTCGGCATTACATACATGCCATAGATTCCAATAATGAACAGTAAGACAACTATCAGCAACGATATTGAGTAGTGCTCCAAAGGCCAGCGGAGCCAGTTCATATTCTTCATTTTTTCTTTATTTTTTCATAATGGCGTGATATCGTGATAACGAAATAACGAAACGTCGTAATAACGAGATAACGTAATAACGTGATAACGAAGTCCCGCAAATCATATCAACTCCATGTCAGAACCTCACTTTTGTTCCTTCACTAAGTTTCTGATAACCTTCAGTAACGATGATGTCATCAATTTTAAGACCACCTGTCACAGGAACCCTGTTGCCAGTAGGATGTCCGATGCTCACAGTCCTACGGTGAGCAGTGTTATTCTTGTCTACAGTCCATACAAACAACGAGCCATCGGCTTTCCTTTGCACGCTCGTAACTGGCAATGTCATCTGTACACGTGGAGAGTCTGCCGTCTGAAGCGGCAGACTCTTAGACAATGTCTTATCTGACTCCCGCAATGGATGGGAGTCATAGCTTTTTGGAAGGACTCCAAGCCTTACGTTTGCCACCATGCCTGGTAATAACTGGTGATTAGGGTTGGCAACGTTGATGCGAATATCGTATGTGTGGGTAAGGGCATCTGCCTGAACTCCTTTTTCTATATGTCCACCGTTAAATCTCCTGCCTATTGCCTCAACATCTATCACAGAGGAGGTGTTAGGGTGTACGGCACCCATCTCTGCCTCTGGAATGGCAACCTTCACCTTTACATTGTTGATGTTCAGTATGGTAACGACAGCCTGTGATGGAAGAGCTGTCTCGCCGGCACCGAGTATCTGCTTGCCTATTACACCGCCGACAGGAGCATACAGCTTAGTGTCGGAAAGGTTCTTGCGGGCAATCTTCTCCATGGCATTTGCCGACCTCACACCCGTCTTGGCTGTTCTCAAAGCCGTCTCTGCCTGCCGTAGTCTTGTCTCCGCCTCTATCCATTTTATCTCAGGAAGAGAACCATTGTCATGAAGCAGCTTCATTCGGTCATAGGCGTCTTTTGCCTGAGCATAGGTAGACTGTGCCTGCTCAACCATGTCTTGAGCCTGACTGGTGGAAGCCTGCGTTGCCTCAACGGTGTTGCTCATCGTCGTTGCATCCATCTCCGCCAACAGCTGTCCACGGCGCACCGTCTGTCCCTCATGCACATGGAGTCTCTTTATCACACCCATGCTGGTAAAGCTAACTGCCGTGGCTTCGTCTTCCTCAACGATACCCACATAGGTCTCTCCGAAGCTGTCACCCTCAGCCAGTTTCTCCACCTTCACGCTCACAGGAGTCTTCTCTTTGCGTTCCTTTTTCTCTCCACATCCGGCAAACAGGATTACCGTCGCGAAAAGCACATAACCAAATCTTAAACGCATATAATTTCTATACTTTGTCTTTTTCATTTCTGATGTTGTCTTATAATATACAAAGGTAGCCAAAAAATATTGAGATATAATACATATAATATTACGCTTAACAAATAATTACAGTTATCATCTGCGGTTTTAACTTTTGTTTGTTTTAATAACCTAATAACAGTCCAATAGAATATCAATGATATTCGAGGAGTAGATCACACATCTACCCCTTCTATTCGATACATATAGCAATCGACTAACACGCTATTACCACAAGGAATGCTTAAAGCTCAGGTATTGCCTGAAAAGCCATGCCTGCACATCTGCAAGAAAGTTGGTGAGATGGGCAAACAGGAAAAGAACTGCAATGACAGTAGCGATGAAAAGTATGCTTCCAATAAAGAAAAGCCACAAGTCGGCATCGGCATATTTGCCCCTAAATGTGCGTATCTGGCACCCGAGCCAAGAGAAAAATCTTGCAGGAGCTTTACGGGTCCTCGGAGCCGACTGATGGTTTGGGGCAATATGATTATTTATGGCACTCGGACTATTCTGAGCCTGTCGCATATCAACAAGCAAGGTCGCACCACAGGAAGGACACTGGAACCGGACTCTTCCCGCTGAGGAGGACTCCCGTCCTCGGCGGGAGTCCTGATAAGCATTGTCAATGAGTCGGCCGCCACAGACGACCGACTCTCCCACGAAGATTCTTCCGCATTGTCCGCATCTGACACGACACCTCATTTCTTTTTTCTTTACAATGAACCGTGCAAAAATAAGCATTATTTGGTGATTTTGCAAAATAAAGGGAAAATAAAATATCTATTTATTTTGTTTTTTACTCACGAAATAGTACCTTTGCACAATCAGAAAGACAAAATAGAATATCAATAAGCCCATGGATTGGTTGATTAATTTATTCACAAATCAAGACTCTATAGCACATATCGTGCTACTCTATTCCATTGTAATAGCACTTGGTGTGTTCCTCGGTAAAGTAAAAATCGGAGGAATAAGCCTCGGCGTAACATTTGTACTGTTTGCAGGTATTATGGCAGGACATATAGGTTTCACCGGACCTGTCTCCATACTTACATTTCTTCAGGACTTCGGACTAATCCTTTTTGTTTTCATGATTGGTCTACAAGTCGGACCGGGATTCTTTGAAAGCTTCGGAGCAGCCGGCATACGGCTAAACATACTTTCAACCGTCGCCATACTTCTGAACATCGGAGTTATGTTTGCATGCTACTACCTGTTCTTCGACACCAGCAACGTAAACAACCTGCCAATGATGGTAGGTACACTATACGGTGCGGTAACAAACACTCCTGGACTCGGAGCGGCTAACGAAGCTTTGACATCGGTATTCACAAACGGTGACGCCCCTACCATCGCTTCGGGATATGCTTGTGCTTATCCGCTTGGCGTACTCGGTATTATCGGAGCGACACTCGCAATAAAGTTCTTCTGCAAAATTGACTATGAAAAAGAGGAAGAGGAACTGCAGGCAAAGGAAGACGAGAATCCGCACGAGAAGCCTTATACCATGCACCTGCGCGTCGAGAATGCATTCATCACAGGCAGAAACCTTATGCAAATATGCGAGTTCCTGAAACGCGACATAGTATGTACACGCCAACTGCATAACGGACACATCTCAATACCCAACCGTGACACAATACTTAACCTCAACGACGAGATACAGGTGGTATGTGCCGAGGCCGACGCGGAAGCCATCAAATCATTTATCGGTCCTGAGATTGACGCCACATGGCCGGACACAATAGAAAAGCAGCCTATGGTAAGCCGTAGAATCGTGGTGACAAACTCGAAGATGAACGGAAAGACACTCGGTAAGATGCACTTCTCATCAGTATATGGCGTCAACGTAACACGTATTACACGACAAGGAATGGACTTGTTCGCATCACGCAACCACCACTTCCATGTAGGCGACAAGATTATGGTTGTAGGACCGGAAGACAACGTAAACCGTGTGGCGGAGATGATGGGCAACAGCGTGAAGCGGCTTGACGCACCTAACATTGCGACCATTTTCGTGGGAATAATCATAGGAATACTCTTTGGTAGTTTGCCAATAGCAATTCCTGGAATGCCCGTACCTTTGAAGCTTGGTCTTGCTGGCGGTCCGCTCATTATTGCCATTCTCATCGGGCGCTTTGGCTACCGCATGAAATTAGTAACATATACTACAACCTCAGCCAACATGATGCTTCGTGAGATAGGACTGGTGCTCTTCCTTGCGAGTGTGGGCATCAAGGCTGGAGCAGGATTCTGGGATACGGTTGTCTCTGGTGACGGATTGAAATATGTCGGCACGGGATTCCTAATAACAATTATCCCTATATTAATTGTAGGGACTATTGCAAGAGCTAAGTTCAAGTTTAATTACTTCACCATAATGGGCATGCTGGCAGGTACTTACACCGACCCTCCCGCATTGGCATACGCTAATTCCGTGTGCAACCGTGAGGCTCCAGCCATCGGCTATTCCACAGTATATCCTCTGAGCATGTTCCTACGTATCTTCACGGCACAGATAATAGTATTATTTTTCTGTGGATAATGGTATTTGATGCAAACAGCTAATGGCAAGACAGTTATCTATCCTCATTCCGACATTTAACGACACTTGTGACACTCTGGTGGCGAATGTTTTGGAGCAGGCTGTCAGCATTGGCGATTTAAAATATGAGATACTGGTTGCCGACGATGGCAGTACAGATGAGACTGTAATACAAGTCAACAAAAAAACAGGCACGTTACCAGGATGCAGGTTTTTAAGAAGGGAGAAGAACTGCGGCAGGGCTGCCATACGTAATTTCCTGGCAGAAGAGGCGCAATACAACACACTGTTGTTCATAGACTCTGACATGAGCATTATAAGGAAAGACTTCCTTTTGTCATATATGTCTGCACACGAGACCCATCCTGACTCCATCGTATACGGAGGATATATCGTAACTGGAAATAAAAAAGAGCTGGATTCCAACCTCAGATATAAATATGAGAAGGATGCTGAAGCACGACATTCGGCGGAGATACGAAGGGCGCACCCCTATCAAGACTTTCACACAAGCAACTTCCTCATACCCAAAGAGATAATGCTTAGACATCCTCTTGACGAGAGGTTCAAATCATACGGCTATGAAGATGTGTTCTTTGGAAAACAATTGGAAAAAGCGGCAATTGACATTGTGCATGTCGACAATCCCGTAGGATTCAGCACATTCGAAGACAACAAGCATTTTATTAGGAAGACCGAGGAAAGCCTACAAACACTCTACGCATTCAGAGATGAACTTGAAAGCTATTCCACGCTGATAAGGACGGTGAAGCACATTGAAAGCATGCGCTTCAAATGGCTGCTTAGAATGCTACATCATTGTCTGCAAGGCTTTGAACGGCGCAACCTTACTGGAGACTCACCCTCGCTATCTGTATTTAAATGCTATAAGCTGGGATTTTATATAGATTTGAGTAAAACTGAAAACAAGAAAACCTAAACAAATAACAACATGTCAATTTTAATGATTATTCAACTGCTAATCGTATTATTAGCATTATGGGTAGGCTCCAGATATGGAAGCCTCGCCTTGGGAGCAATCTCTGGTATAGGACTAGCAATCCTTGTGTTTGGTTTCGGACTAAAGCCTGGTTCACCCCCAACAGACGTAATCTACATCATTATCGCAGCTGTCACCTGTGCAGGTATCTTACAAGCTTCGGGAGGTATGGACTGGATGATTCAGATTGCGGAAAGACTGTTACGCAAACATCCTGACCGCATCACATTCCTTGCGCCATTGTGCACATTCTTCCTAACTGTATTAGTCGGCACCGGTCACGTAGTATATACGCTGATGCCAATAATATGTGACATCGCCCTGAAAAAGGGAATACGCCCGGAACGGCCTTGTGGTGTGGCATCAATAGCTTCACAGGTAGGTATAACTTGCTCACCGATTGCCGCCGCCGTAGTGGCTTTTTCCGCAATCTCTGCCTCAAACGGATTCCATGTCAACAACTTGCAGATTATAATGGTGACAATCCCCGCATGTCTATGTGGTCTTATGGCTGCTGCCGCCGCCTCATATCATCGCGGTAAAGACCTTGACAAAGATCCTGACTTCCAGGCAAGGCTAAAAGACCCGGTGCAGTATGCTTATATCTACGGCAACAACGCCACCACTCTTGACAAGGAGATCGCACCGGAGTCAAAGCGTGCCGTATATATTTTCCTCGCCGCACTCTTGATTATTGTTATTTTCTCCATCGTACAGATGTTTGGTGGTAATATTCTACCTACATACGACAGCATACAGGCAGTAAAAGGCGGTCCCGCCGAGATTACCATAGCAGCTGGCGGCAACGTAACACAGACGGCAAAGCAGCTGGCAACAGCTGGAGTGGTCGTGGAAGGTGTAACTGAAGTGGTAAAAAAACCACTTGCCATGAATCTTGTAATTCAAATCGTCATGATTGCCGCGGCAGCCTTCATGATTATCTTCTGTAAAGCACAGCCTAAGAAAGCTGTCGCTGGTGCCGTATGGCAATCAGGAATGGTCGCTGTAGTAGCAATCTATGGTATAGCATGGCTCGCTGACACATATTTTGGAAACTATATGAAAGAGATGCAGCTTATGCTCACAGACCTCGTTTCTGCATATCCGTGGACAATAGCCATCGCTTTCTTCCTTGTGTCTGTGCTCATAAACTCACAAGGTGCTGTTGTAGTGGCAATGCTACCATTGGCATATACGTTGGGAATCGATGGTGTGGTACTATTAGGTGTGCTGCCAAGTGTCTATGGATACTTCTTCATTCCAAACTATCCATCAGACATTGCCACTGTCAACTTCGACAGAAGTGGTACTACGGTAATAGGCAAGTATCTGCTAAACCACTCATTTATGATGCCAGGTCTTATTTGCGTCATCGTATCAACGATTGTTTGCAACCTTCTTTCACAACTCTTATACTAAGAATTAAAGAAATAACTTATTAGCAATAAGAGGTCATGTCTTTCTCAATCAGGACATGACCTCTTCTCTTTCTCAGAAACACATAAGAATAAGTTTTTTTGTATTGTTGCCATTAATTACATATAATTCTGCAACCCGACAAAATAAAATCATTCCTTTTGTTCTTCACTTAATCGAAAATTTCGTACCTTTGCACCTTGAAACATTATATAAGAAAGCAAAATGCCGGAAATATCAGTACGAGGCTTGGAAATGCCAGAGTCACCTATCAGGAAGTTGGCGCCCTTGGCAGCAGCTGCAAAAAAACGTGGAATTAAGGTTTATCACCTCAATATCGGACAACCTGACCTGCCCACTCCTAAATGTGGATTAGACGCATTGAAGAGTATTGACAGACAAGTGTTGGAGTATTCTCCAAGTCAAGGATACTTAAGCTATAGAGAAAAGCTGGTGGATTATTATGCGAAATACAATATTAATGTCACTGCTGATGACATTATTATTACCAGTGGAGGTTCTGAGGCAGTACTTTTTGCTTTCATGAGTTGTCTGAACCCTGGCGACGAGATTATCGTACCTGAGCCAGCATACGCAAACTACATGGCTTTTGCTATCTCTGCCGGAGCTGTTATCCGTACTATCGCGACAACTATTGACGAGGGATTCTCACTTCCGAAGGTTGAGAAATTCGAGGAGCTTATCAATGAGCGCACACGTGCCATTATGATTTGCAACCCTAACAACCCGACGGGATATCTATATACTCGCCGTGAGATGAACCAGATTCGAGACCTCGTAAAAAAATATGACTTGTACCTCTTTTCTGATGAAGTATATCGCGAATATATATATACCGGAAGTCCGTATATCTCAGCTTGCCATCTGGAAGGTATAGAGCAAAACGTAGTGCTCATTGACTCTGTATCAAAACGGTATAGCGAGTGCGGTATACGTATAGGAGCATTAATTACAAAGAACTCTGAGATTCGCAAGGCGGTGATGAAGTTCTGTCAGGCACGTCTCTCTCCTCCGCTTATCGGTCAGATTGTAGCAGAGGCTTCACTTGATGCTCCAGAAGAATACTATCGGGATGTATATGATGAGTATGTAGAGCGACGTAAATGTCTTATCGACGGTCTTAACCGCATTCCCGGGGTCTATTCCCCTATCCCGATGGGAGCATTCTACACTGTTGCCAAACTTCCGGTTGATGACAGTGAGAAGTTCTGCAGGTGGTGCCTTTCTGAGTTCAACTACGAAGGAGAGACCGTGATGATGGCACCTGCCGCTGGCTTTTATACCACGCCTGATGCCGGAAAAAACCAAGTACGAATAGCATACGTCTTGAAAAAAGAGGATCTGGAACGTTCACTTGTAGTGCTAAAGAAAGCACTGGAAGCATATCCAGGACGTGTTGATGAAGACTAAATTTTATGAATTTCCCTTTATTCATAGCAAGAAAAATATACGCGGATAAAGACGAGAAGAAACAAGTATCACGTCCTGCCATACGTATTGCCACCATTGGAGTGGCAATAGGATTGGCTGTGATGATTGTGTCGGTATGTGTCGTACTGGGATTCAAACATACCATACGCGATAAAGCCATCGGCTTCGGAAGCCATATCACAGTAGGTGATTTTCTTTCACTTCAGACTTCTGAGCAGCATCCTATCCAGGTCAATGATTCCATGATGGCAATACTTAAGGGGATAAATGGAGTGAAACATGTACAACGGTTTGCCATGAAACAAGGTATCTTAAAAACAGATGCCGACTTCCTTGGTGTAATGCTGAAAGGCGTAGGACCAGAGTACGACACTACTTTTATACATCAGAACCTTGTGGCTGGCACCATCCCTACATTCTCCGATAAGGAAAGTCAGCAGAAGATTATCATATCTCAGCTGATGGCAAACAAGCTGAACATTAAATGCGGAGACAAGATCTTTGCATATTTCATTAATGAACAAGGCGTGCGAACACGACGCTTTACTATATGCGGTATATACGAAACAAATCTCAGGAGGTTTGACGAGTCTATTTGCTTCACCGACCTTTATACTGCAAACAAGCTTAACGGATGGGAACCTGACCAATACAGTGGTGCGGAAATGACCATTGCCGATTTCAACCAGTTGGACATTGTCGCAAAAAGAGTAACAAAGAAAGTAAACCGCACAACAGATAAATACAATAACACTTATAGCAACTCCACCATAGAGGAAATGAATCCAAACATATTCTCTTGGCTCAGTCTAATGGACATGAATGTTTGGATTATATTAGTATTAATGGTTGCCGTGGCTGGTGTGACAATGATATCAGGTCTCCTGATTATTATTCTTGAACGAACTCAGATGATTGGTATCATGAAAGCTCTCGGGGCTCGCAACAAACAAATACGCCATGTCTTTCTGTGGTTCGCAACTTTCATTATCGGTAAAGGACTCATTTGGGGTAACTTACTCGGACTTGGAATAGTAGCTCTGCAACACTATACAGGTCTTGTGAAACTTGACCCGCAGACTTATTACGTCAGTACAGTTCCCATTGAACTGAATATTCCGCTTGTTGTATTATTGAATCTCGCAACATTATTCATTTGTGTATTTGTTCTTATAGCACCAAGCTTTTTAATATCACATATTCATCCTGCAAAGTCAATGCATTATGAATAAATGCTCGAAAAAGGAACAAAACTGAAGACATATCGGATAGTTTCCTATTAAAAACATAAAAAAGTACTGAGTCTTGCGAAATAAACGCACAAAACTTTTGGTTTTGTGCACTTAAGATATTACCTTTGCACAAATTTTACAAATGTGTGCAAATGGAGACGATACCAAGTTTCAACTCATACATAGAGAATTGTATTAAAAAGAACTGGGATAAAGATGCCTTGACCGACTATAAAGGTGCGACTTTACAGTTTCACGATGTGGCACGAAAGATTGAGAAGCTACATATATTGTTTGAAAACAGTGGTGTGGTAAAAGGCGACAAGATAGCTTTATGCGGAAGAAATAGTAGTAATTGGGCTGTGGCATTTCTCGCAACACTCACCTATGGTGCCGTCGCAGTCCCAATACAGCATGAGTTTACTCCAGAACAAGTTCACAATATCGTAAACCACTCGGAGTCAAAATTATTATTCGTTGGCGATGTTGTGGCAACAACCATTAATACCGATGAGATGCCTAAACTGGAAGGCATTGTCTATATACCTGACTATTCTCTGGTTATGTCACGCTCTGAGAGACTTACTTATGCAAGGGAGCATCTCAATGAGATGTTTGGTGCTAAATACCCGAAATATTTTCACCAAGAACACGTACATTATTATATGGATAACCCTGAGGAACTGGCATTGATAAACTACACCAGTGGAACAACCGGTTATTCTAAAGGCGTTATGCTACCCTACCGAACCATCTGGGGAAACCTGAATTTCTGCTTTCTGCGACTTGCCAACCACATACCACAAAACAGCAGTATGGTTTGTATACTCCCTATGGCGCATATGTACGGTCTTGCAATAGAGTTTATTTTCGGATTCTGCTATGGGCTGCACCTGTATTTCCTTACCCGCCTGCCAAGCCCAACCCTTATAGCAGAGGCTTTCGCACAGGTTAAGCCGTCTCTTATTGTCGCTGTACCACTTATTATTGACAAGATAATCCGCAAAAGAGTGTTCCCATTGGTACAGACAAACCGTGTTAAGCTATTGCTAAGCATGCCTGTCATCAGCAAAAAGGTAAAACAAAAAATCTGTGAGCAAGTAAAGGCTGCCTTTGGTGGTAACATGTATGAGATTATCGTGGGAGGCGCAGCACTGAACAAGGAAGTTGAAGCTTTCCTTAAAGCTATTGACTTCCCTGTGACAGTAGGTTATGGGGCAACTGAATGCGCACCGCTTATTTCATATAGCGACTATCACGACTTCGTGGCACAGTCATGCGGTCAGCCTGTCGATGGCATGGAAGTGAGAATACTTAGTAATGATCCCCAAAACACTCCTGGCGAGATAATCACAAGAGGAGTCAATGTCATGACGGGATATTACAAGAATCCAGAAGCAACCGCTGCCGTACTCGACCAGGAGGGCTGGTATCACACTGGTGACTTGGGGACGATGAGCGAAGACGGGCACATATTCATTCGTGGACGGATAAAGAATATGTTGCTTGGCGCAAATGGACAGAATGTCTATCCTGAGGAGATTGAGGACAAGCTTAACTCTATGGCAATGGTTAGCGAGAGTATTATCATTCAGCGAGGTGAGAAATTTATAGCGCTTGTTTATCCTGATATGGAAGAGGTTAAATCAATGGGATTCAACACCGATGACCTTAACAGCATCATGGAACAGAATCGGCAGAAACTAAATCTCGAGTTGCCGCCCTTCTGCAAATTGGTTGCCATAGAGATTCATTACACGGAATTTGCGAAGACACCGAAAAAGAGTATTAAACGGTATCTTTACAAATAAAATTGATAATAGATATGATTCTTCAAGAATACCATTCTTATGGAAAAACAATCATTTCTATTCTACAATAAAACAAAAAAGAAGAAATTGCACGTTTTTTGAATAAAATGTGCACAAAAGATTTTGAAATGTGCAGAGAACATATTATCTTTGCACAAAAATTTGAAAATTGTGCAATGGAACAGAATTCTAGTTTTAACGCATTGATTGAAAAAAGCATCATCGACAATTGGGATCTTGATGCATTGACAGACTACAAAGGAAAGACCTTACAATATCACGATGTGGCACGTAAGATTGAAAAACTCCACATCATGTTTGAAAATAGCGGTGTACAGAAAGGTGATAAAATCGCCTTATGTGGAAGAAACAGCAGTAACTGGGCCGTTGCATTCCTGGCTACACTCACCTATGGTGCTATTGCCGTTCCTATATTACATGAGTTTATGCCTGATCAGATTCACAATATCGTGAATCATTCTGATGCGAAGTTACTCTTTGCTGGTGATGTGGTGTCAACTGTCATCGACGCGACAAAGATGCCTGCACTGGAGGGTATAATATATATACCAGACTATTCACTTATAGTGTCTCGTACTGACAAACTTACTTATGCCCGTGAGCACTTAAATGAGATGTTCGGAAAAAAATACCCAAAGTATTTCCGGCAGGAACATGTAAAATACTATCATGAGCAAAGTCCAGATGAGATGGCACTCATTAACTATACCAGTGGTACAACGGGATTCTCGAAGGGAGTGATGATTCCCTACCGTGCCATGTGGAGCAATGCCGACTTTGCCAATCATGTGCTGGGCAAGGAACTTCATGCCGGTGACAATGTCATCAGTATCTTGCCAATGGCTCACATGTACGGAATGGCTTTCGAGTTTATCTATGAATTCATGGCAGGCGCACACATCTATTATCTTACACGCATACCTTCTCCTGCCATCATAGCGCAGGCTTTTGCCGACGTTAAGCCACGCGTTATAATTGCCGTACCGCTGATTATAGAGAAGATTATTCGCAAGAAAGTATTCCCCAAGATACAAAACAACAGGATGCGTCTATTGCTTAACATGCCTGTCATTAACAAAAAAGTAAGGGAAAAGATATGCGAGCAAGTATATGCCGCATTCGGAGGAAATGCCTATGAGGTTATTATAGGAGGAGCGGCTCTGAACCAAGAAGTGGAATCTTTCCTGAAACGCATCGGCTTCCCCTATACTGTAGGCTATGGAGCAACTGAATGCGCACCTATAATTTGCTACCGCGACTGGCATACGTTTGTACAAGGATCCTGTGGGCAGGCTGCCTACCATCAGGAAGTAAAGGTTCTGAGTACAGACCCTGCTAATATTCCTGGTGAGATTGTAACAAAAGGTCCAAACGTAATGTTAGGATATTACAAGAATGAAGAGGCTACGGCTCAGACTATTGACAAAGACGGATGGTATCATACCGGTGACCTCGGACTTATGGATGACGACGGTAATGTTTTCATCAAAGGTCGCTCAAAGAATATGCTCTTAGGGTCTAACGGACAGAACATCTACCCTGAAGAAATTGAAGACAAGTTAAATTCCCTGGCTTTGGTTATGGAGAGTGTGGTAATACAGGAGCAAGAGAAACTCGTGGCTCTTGTACATCCAGACTATGAAGAGGCAAAATCAATGGGATTCAACCATGAGGATCTTATAAGCATCATGGAGCAGAACCGCATTCAGCTCAACGAGATTGTACCACACTACAGTAAGGTTGCGGAGATACGTATTCACGAAGAGGAATTTGCAAAAACACCTAAGAAGAGCATCAAGCGGTTCTTGTATCAACCAAAAATTCTATTCTAAGAGACAAAAACCGCATGGATGCTGTTGACATTTCGTTCTGACTCAGAATGAATATGTGAATCCAAGTGAAGAGAATTCCTTAAACTGCCAGTACCCGTGATGTCCGTCGCGTGTTACGCTGTCGTCGAAGCGAGGATATACAAACAGTTGTGCGCTGATCCACTTGCTGAATTGGAACTGGAATGTATTTTCCCACTCAAACTCAACTCTCTTATATGTGGTATAGGCATACATTCGTGATTTTAACTTTATAAGGTCCGAGATCTCCCAAGTAAGGTCAGCTGTCAACTGAGAACCATAGTCATGCAGAGCATGCTTACCATCTCCTATTCCGAGTCTCTCAGACAACTCCAGCAGACGGGTATACTTCATGTTATAAGCAATGGGAGCTAAGTGGAAGGTTCCTTTAAGCTTATGATTAAGCCAGTCCACATTATAATCCATACCCAAAGAGATGTTTAAGTTGAAAGGTGCGAAGAAGTCAGCGTAAAGAACAGGATCGTTACTCTTATAGGCATGCATGAACTTGGTCTCGCCGACTACCTGCAAGGTATAGTACCATTTCTTTGATGCTTGCAAACCAAGCTTACTTGTCAGTCGGATTACGTCCTCTGTCGACAACAACTTATGTATGGAATCGGTACGATTATTCTGCAAACCAAGTTTCATCTCCAGCTTATTATCCCACTTCACTTTCTGCTTATTGTTATAATTAGCCTCCATAGTTGCAGATCCCATCATGGCATAGTTGCTCTCACCACCCTTATACCAGTTCCCTGATACGTAATTTTGCATGAACTGAAGGGAATAGTCACCTTTATATGTCCAAAAATGAGGTTTCTGCACAACCACGCCGACAGGTGCCACAACAGGTTCCTGACTCAAAGTCCCTGTCATCTCTGTAAGCTTATCCTCCTGACGTATCGGAACGTTTATCTGCTCTTCGATATCCCCGGATTTCTCTACAGAGCGCTGTGTGTTCTTTACGAGCTCGGGATGCCTCAGATAGATATTCATCAAGGATTCATTTACCACATTCTCAAAAAGCCCCTCACCGGTATTGTCTGGATTTTGCATAGATAGCGTCGAAGCGGCAACTGAGCGATAGAAAGTCATTGGTATATACAATTTGTAATAACTTCCGTTAAAATGGTCTCCCTGAGCATACACCTCTATGACCGACGTAATCATTGTGAGCACTAAAATCAATAGTTTTCTCATTTTGAAACATTTAAAAATTCAGATACAAAAATAATAATAGCACAAAAAATATGTGTGCAAAGATAGTAAAAAAAATAATTTTTCGTACCTTTGCACTTTAATTATATAAAAAAGAAACTCATATATTATAAATAATACGCGAAAATTACATTTATGGATAAGAATACCATTATTGGATTTGTATTGATTGCCGCCGTACTGATTGGATTCAGTATCTACAACCAACCTTCAGAAGAACAAATTGCACAGCAAAGAGAACAATTCGTCAAAGATTCTTTGGCTGCGGTAAAAAAGATGAATGATGCTAAGGCGACGCAACTAAAACAGGCAAAAGCTGAAGAGGAGATTAAAAACGACTCAAATGCACTATTTCACTCATCTATGACTGGAGAGAATAGTGATATTAAACTGACTAACAGCAAGATAGAACTTACTATATCAAGTAAAGGTGGAGTAATAAAGAAAGCTGTCATCAAAGACTTTACAGGTCATAAGCAAGGTAAGCCCGACACCAAGGACTTGACTTTATTTGATGGCGATGACCAGCAACTTAATTTCATGCTGTCGGCTAAAGAGGCAAATATCATGACTAAAGATTTGTTCTTTACCCCTTCAGAGAAAACCGATACTACCGTAACGCTAACTGCTATTGCTGGAGACGGAAAAACACTTGTTTTGAAATACCTGCTTGGCAGTTCATACATGCTACACATGTCTATGCAGGTCAACGGCATGGCTGGACTGTTCGCACCAAACACGAACTACATGGATATAGACTGGCAGGCACGTTGCCGCCAGCAAGAACGTGGATTCACGTTTGAGAATCGTTATGCCACCCTTACATACAAAGAGAAAGAAGACGGTACGGACTACCTTAGCGAGACATCAGAGAAACGCGACGAGGCGATTGAGGAGCCATTAGACTGGGTTGCATTCAAAGACCAGTTCTTCTCCAGCATTATGATTGCTAAGGATGACTTTGCGAAAAATGCCCTTCTCACTTCCATACCACAGCAGAAAGGCAGCGGCTACTTAAAGGACTTCCAGGCAAAGATGAAGACCTTCTTTGATCCGTCAGGAAAGACTCCTACAGAATTTGAATTCTATTTTGGTCCTAATGACTTCCAGATTCTCAAGAACATAGAAGACGAGAGCTGGTTCGGCAAAGACCTCGAACTGCAAAAGCTTGTCTATCTGGGATGGCCAATCGTCAGATTGATAAACCGTTTCTTCACCATCTATGTCTTTGACTGGCTTACACGCATGGGAATCCCTATGGGTATCGTATTGATTCTCATCACTCTTCTTTTGAAACTCATCACTTACCCTTTGGTAAAGAAAAGTTATATGAGCAGCGCAAAAATGCGTGTCCTGAAACCGAAACTCGACGCTGCGACCAAGCAGTTTGACAAGCCGGAGGACGCCATGCAGAAGCAACAGGCTATGATGGCAGAGTATGCCAAGTATGGAGTTAGTCCTATGGCTGGTTGTTTGCCTATGCTCATTCAGATGCCTATCTGGATTGCCATGTTCAACTTTGTGCCAAACGCCATACAATTACGTGGACAGAGTTTCTTGTGGATTGATGACCTTTCCACATACGATCCGATTGTTGAGTGGGGCAAGAATATCTGGCTTATTGGCGACCACCTTTCATTGACGTGTATCCTGTTCTGTGTATCCAATGTACTATACTCTGTTATGACAATGCGCCAGCAGAAAGACCAAATGGTTGGCCAGCAGGCAGAACAGATGAAAGCCATGCAGTGGATGATGTATCTCATGCCAGTCATGTTCTTCTTCATGTTCAACGATTATTCCAGCGGTCTTAATTTCTATTACTTCATTTCATTGTTCTTCTCTGCCGCAATAATGTTTGTAATGCGTAAGACCACCAACGATGAGAAGTTGCTTGCCATACTTGAGAAACGCTATCAGGAAAACAAGAACAACCCTAAGAAACAAAGTGGTCTCGCAGCACGTCTGCAAGCCATGCAGGAACAGCAGGCTGAGATGCAGCGCAAACGTGAGGAACTGGAAAGGAAACGTAAAGGACTAATCAAATAAGCCCGTTATTTCTTTGTCTATAATTATATTAAATAATATCTGTACATGAAGATCGGATTTGACAACGATAAATACCTGAAGATCCAATCAGAGCACATACGTGAACGCATTGCTCAATTCGATGGGAAATTGTATCTGGAATTAGGAGGAAAACTGTTTGATGACCACCATGCCTCAAGGGTATTGCCAGGTTTTAAGCCTGACTCCAAATTGCGCATGTTCGGACAATTGTCTGATAGTATCGAGATTGTAATAGTCATCAGCGCAGAGGACATAGAGAAAAACAAAATCAGGGCAGACTTAGGCATCACCTATGACGAAGACGTGCTTCGCCTGCGCGATGAGTTTATGAATCGAAACTTCATGGTGGGGTCTGTTGTCATAACCCACTATAACGGTCAGCATACTGCCGACACATTCCGCAAACGACTGGAGCGAATGGGAATAAAATCCTATGTTCACTATCCTATTGAAGGTTATCCTCATTCCGTTGAGTTGATTGCTTCCGACCAGGGTTTTGGGAAAAATGAGTATGTGGAGACACAACGGCCATTGGTTATTGTCACCGCACCAGGACCGGGAAGTGGTAAGATGGCTACATGCTTGAGTCAGCTCTATAATGAGAATAAAAGGGGCATACATGCAGGATACGCAAAGTTTGAGACCTTCCCTGTATGGAACCTGCCATTGAAACATCCTGTAAACATCGCATACGAGGCAGCTACAGCTGACTTAAATGATGTGAACATGATTGACCCGTTCCATTTGGAGGCATACGGCAAGACTGCCATAAATTACAACCGCGACATAGAGATCTTCCCGGTGTTGAACGCTCTCTTTGAGGGAATCTATGGGGAGAACCCATACAAGTCTCCTACTGACATGGGAGTTAACATGGTCGGATTCTGTATCTCTGACGATGAAGTGTGCTGCCAAGCCTCCCGCAATGAGATAATAAGACGTTATTACGCAGCCACTAACAAACTTGCAAACGGGTTTGACAACAGCAACGAGGTTAACAAGATACGACTGCTGTTTAATCAGGCTAAGATAACAACGGCATACCGACGTACTACTACAGCTGCTTACGAGAAGAAGATTGAGACTGGTCACACTGCCGCAGCCATAGAGTTAGAGGACGGCACAATTATCACAGCCAAGTCGAGTCAGCTATTGGGATGCTCTGCTGCCCTTCTCCTGAATGCAACGAAGCATCTCGCTGGTATCAATCATGAGGCGAAACTGATTCCTCAAAGTATGATTGAGCCAATACAAAAGACAAAGATTGAATATCTTGGCGGACATAACCCGCGCTTGCATACAGATGAGGTACTGGTAGCCCTTAGTGTACTCAGTGAGAATGATGAGCTATGCCGCCGCGCGTTGGAACAACTGCCAAAGCTACGCAACTGTCAGGTGCACTCAACGGTCATGCTCAGCGAGGTCGACAGAAAAATATTCAACAAGCTTGGCTGCGGTCTTACATGTGACCCTGTGATTAAGAAGTAGCCTTGCAGCATTTATAATGTCATCATTGTTAAAAAAGACTGATGAAAGAATTAAAAGCATAAACGCACATGAAAAGATTACTAACGATCGTGACGGCAGCAATGCTCATTTTGCCTGTCACCACTAAAGCGCAAGACGAAGTGAAAATCGGAAAACAGAACATCACTGTCAAAGATGGACGGATGACACCAGAAGCTCTATGGGCTATGGGGCGCATATCTGGATATGCTGCCTCACCTAACGGCAAGAATATTGTCTATCAAGTAGGCTATTACAGTGTAAAACAAAACAAAAGCCATCATGTGCTTTATGTAATTAATGCTGATGGAAGCGCACAACGACTTCTCACACAAGGCAACAAAAACGAGACTGACCCGGCATGGATTGACGGGGGAAAGAGAATTGCGTTTCTCACTGACGGACAAGTGTGGAGTATGAATCCTGACGGCACAGACCGCAAGCAACTCTCACATGAGACCACAGAGGTTGAGGGGTTCAAGTTCTCACCCGACGGAAAGCATGTCATCCTTATAAAATCACTACCATACTATGGCAGCATCAAACAGAATCCTTCTGACTTGCCAAAAGCTACAGGCAGACTGGTGACTGACATGAACTACAGACACTGGGATCATTATGTGGAAAGCATACAGCATCCCTTTGTTGCCACATGTACAACGGAAAGTATAGCAAATGATGGTGTTGACATTCTTGAAGGCGAGCCTTTCGAGTGCCCGTTAGCTCCATTCGGAGGTATAGAACAGCTTGACTGGAGCAAGGATTCACAATGCATCGCCTACACCTGTCGCAAAAAAGAGGGTGTACAATATGCCATTTCCACCGACTCAGACATCTTCCTATATAATATTAGTACGCATGAGACAAAAAATCTCTGCAAACCGGAGAGTTATACAGAACCGGCTGTCGACGCGACGAAAACAATGGCAACTCAGGCGGTAAACGGCAAGGAGAACCTTGATAACTTCCCCGGCTACGACACAAACCCGCAGTTCTCACCCGACGGAAAATATATAGCATGGCTCAGTATGGCTCGCAACGGTTACGAGAGCGACCGCAACCGCCTATGCGTATATGAGCTCGCAACAGGGAAGATACGATTTATGAGCGAGGCTTTCGACTCTAATGTCGATGACTATTGCTGGGCTGACACCAAGGATGCCATGTTCTATTTCATCGGGGTTTGGCATGCTACAGAGAATCTCTACAGCATCAATAAGAAAGGGGAGCTGAAACAGCTTACCAACTACAAGGCTGACTTCGGCGGAATACAGACGATGAACAATGGCAAGCAGCTGCTTATGGAACGCCATAGCTATACCGAGAGTGCTGACTTATATGTCGTCACTCCAGGTAAGACCATGGAAAAGACTGTTATCCAACAAATCACGGCGGAGAACAAACATATCCTCGACCAGCTTGACAAGCCATCTTCTGAGGCGCACTGGACAAAGACCACTGACGGAAAGGATATGCTGTATTGGGTGATCCTTCCGCCAAATTTCGATAAAAACAAGAAATACCCTACATTGCTCTTCTGCGAAGGAGGACCACAGAGTCCTGTGTCACAGTTCTGGAGCTACAGGTGGAACTTCATGATAATGGCATCACAAGGCTATGTCATCATTGCTCCTAACCGCCACGGACTGCCGGGATTCGGCTCAGAATGGTGCGAACAGATCTCTGGAGACTGGACGGGTCAGTGCATGGATGACTATCTATCCGCTATCGACGACGCAGTGGCTACCCTTCCGTATGTCGATAAAGATAAGCTGGGAGCCGTTGGTGCCTCCTTCGGCGGATTCTCTGTTTACTATCTTGCTGGTCATCATGACAAACGCTTCAAGTGTTTCATTGCTCACGATGGTGCATTCAACCTTGAGTCTATGTACACAGATACCGAAGAGGTATGGTTCTCTAACTGGGAGTATGACGACGCTTACTGGAATAAGGACCAGACCGACCGTGCCCGTAAGACATACGCCAACTCACCACATCGGTTCGTTGACAAGTGGGACACTCCGATCTTGTGCATTCACGGAGAGAAAGACTATCGTATCAATGCCAATCAAGGAATGGGAGCATTCAATGCCGCACGTTTGCGCGGCATTCCTGCAGAGCTTCTTATCTTCCCAGATGAGAACCACTGGGTTCTCAAGCCACAGAACGGTATTCTCTGGCAACGTACTTATTTCAACTGGCTCGACCGCTGGCTGAAATAAACCCGGAATCTCAATAACGGAAAATCAAAACATCGACATCACGATATAACGAAATAACAACAATAATGGTACAAGCAATTCAAAAAACTTTAAGAGACTCCGCCGCAATGCGGTGGACCGCATTGCTGCTACTGGCACTCGCCATGTTCTGCAGCTACATCTTCATGGATATCCTCTCACCAATAAAAGACCTCATGCAGGAGACACGAGGATGGGACTCCACAGCGTTCGGCACAATGCAAGGATCAGAGGTGTTCCTCAACGTATTCGTCTTCTTCCTCATCTTTGCGGGAATCATACTCGACAAGATGGGAGTACGCTTCACGGCAGTACTCTCTGCTACGGTCATGCTCATTGGCGCAATAATCAAATGGTATGCCGTGAGTGAGTCGTTTATTGGTAGCGGACTGGAGGCTTGGTTCACTAACAACTTAAACTACATCCCTGTATTCGATGAACTTGGTGTGTCACCGTTCTATGAAGGCATGCCGGCATCTGCCAAGTTTGCCGCATGCGGCTTTATGATCTTCGGTTGCGGATGCGAAATGGCTGGCATCACTGTGAGCCGTGGTATCGTCAAATGGTTCAAGGGACGTGAGATGGCTCTCGCCATGGGATCAGAGATGGCATTGGCACGCCTTGGCGTTGCCACCTGTATGATCTTCTCACCATTCTTTGCCAAGCTTGGCGGCGAAGTGAGTGTCAGCCGCTCAGTAGCATTCGGTGTCGTACTGTTGTGTATAGCCTTGATAATGTGCATCGTATACTTCTTCATGGACAAGAAGCTCGACTCACAAACTGGTGAGGCTGAAGAGAAAGATGATCCTTTCAAGATTAGTGACATCGGACAAATTCTCACTTCCAGCGGTTTCTGGCTCGTGGCATTGCTGTGCGTGCTGTACTACTCGGCTATATTCCCATTCCAGAAATATGCGGTGAACATGCTGCAATGCAACCTTACACTGACTGAGCCTGCAGCCGACTCTTTCTGGGCTGGCAACTCTGTTACCATAATACAGTACATCATCATGCTCGTAGTGGCTGCCGCAGGATTCGCCAGCAACTTCCAGAAAGACAAAAGCCGCCAATACGGACTGCTCGGCATCTCTATCATAGCACTGATCTCCTACTGCTATATGGGATATATGCGACAGTCTGCCGAGAGTATCTTTGCAGTGTTCCCACTGCTGGCTGTGCTCATTACTCCTATCTTAGGAAGCTATGTAGACCACAAAGGCAAGGCTGCGTCAATGCTCGTGTTAGGTAGCGTACTGCTCATCGCATGTCACCTCACATTCGCATTTATCCTTCCGATGTTCAAGGGTAATGCCGTCGGTGGTATCGTCATCGCATACGCTACAATCCTCGTCCTCGGATCTTCATTCTCACTGGTACCGGCATCGTTGTGGCCGTCAGTACCTAAGCTGGTGGATGCAAAGGTCATTGGCTCTGCGTATGCTTTGATATTCTGGATTCAGAATATCGGACTATGGCTCTTCCCATTACTCATCGGTAAGGTGCTCGATGCTACCAACCCTGGTGTCACAGACCCAACAAAGTATGACTACACCGCACCGCTGATCATGCTGGCATGTCTCGGTGTTGCTGCCCTACTATTAGGTTTTATCCTGAAAGCTGTTGACAAGAAAAAGGGTCTCGGACTTGAGGAGCCAAACATAAAGGAATAGTAAAGCTGAAGCAATATACAATTACCATACTCTGGTAAACATTATCGTTAACATGAGGAGCCTGCAACTGGTGTTGCAGGCTCCTCTGCTAAAAACCAGTTTTAGAAAAATGCAAATTTGCGTCACGCGTCACACTTTGGGGTGAAGTTTAGAGGTTAGAGGTCGGAGGAGATCCCGCATCAAGTGCGGGATGAAGTGGTGTGTTTTATCGTTCCATCCTGTCCTTACCCTTCCTCATCCTCATCCTTGTCCTTCCTCATCCTCGTGCTTGCCCTTCCTCATCCTCGTGCTTGCCCTTCCTCATCCTCGTGCTTGACACGAGGATCTCCCCCGCTCGATTGGATTTGCTTCGCAAAGGAATCGTTTCTTCAGTACGCTTTCACCAAGCGAAAGGCTATGGGTAGGCGAGCTCTGCTCGGGAAACAACGTTCGCTGGCCGAAGGGAAAAGCAATGGCGACTGAAAGAAATTATACAAAATGAATTCAAATTATTCAAAATGACATGCTTAAAAGATTCTGGTTAATTTTGGAATCCATTTTGAATAATTTCCACGCGTAAGCGTGCCAATATAATTCTTTGCTCGCAAAGCGAGCAAACCCGATTAGCACACAAAGTGTGCCAAAAACACCAGCCGTAAGGCTGCCGAAAACAGTAAACCTGTCACACTTGCGTCACAGACCTCTTTCGTTTCGTAAACACCTGATAATCAAGGAATATTAAACTACAAAACCGTCAATTTTGCTTAAAAATAGGCATTTCAGGTGCGTCACAAGTGCGTCACACCGCATTTTTGGGACCATTCCAGCCTGCCTGTCGGCAAACCTGTGACGCAAACGTGACACGATACCCGTAAAAACACCTCATCTATACCCCCTTTTTCCTCATCCCGCACTCTATGCGGTAATCGCCTTAGCGCTTTCACAAAGCGAAGCGACTGAAAGAATCCCTAAATAAGACTTCTGTTAAGTACTTCTATTATGGTTTTAAGACCTTTGATTTTCTCGCCTTGTACATTTCTCAAGACCTGCTTGAGTTTACTGCGTACTATTGAGACATAAGTAAAACGCTCTTCGACGCTAATTTTACCAATATCGTCACTGCGCAATCCACCTTTCTTACATAGGAAACCGACAATGTCACCCTTAGAAAGCTTGTCTTTCTTTCCTTTACCGATATACAAAGTCACCATTTTCGGAACAGGAACGGTAGTTGGAACGGGCTGGGGAATCTCAAAGTCGCAGACATCATCCTCCACATAGTCCGGAATAAATTCGTTAGCGCTGAGAATAAAGAACGCCCTACCCTCTTTGTCCCATCGTGCCGTGCGCCCCACACGATGGATATAATTCTCCTCGGTCTCCGGCAGATGATAATGAATTATATTGTCTATATTAGGAATATCCAAGCCCCGACTTGCAAGATCAGTGGCAACAAGTATATTAACGGAGCCGTTAGAGAAGAGATATAAAGCATCCTCACGCTCACGTTGCTCCAATCCCCCATGAAAGACTCCAACCACAAAACCTTGCTCTTTAAGGTATGCAGCCGTCCGCTCTACGCTGTCACGGTAGTTAAGGAACACTATACTGCTTTGCTCACCGAAAGAGAAGAGTAAGTCACGAAGGACGTTAAGCTTATCCTTTGTGGGGCTCGTCACCTTAAATATATGAATACGCTCGGTGACCTGCTCTTCTATGCGATAGTCGATATAGACAGTCCTCCCCATGTGGACAAAGCGTGGGATAGCCTCAGACTCCGTTGCCGACAAAAGGATACGCCGGCGCACACGCGGGAGAGCCTCAACAAGTCTTGTCATCTCATTCTGGAAGCCCATCTCCAAACATTTGTCAAACTCATCAATCACAAGATACTTTATTTGCTCCGCAGAAATATTACCCTTGTCAATATGGTCATTCAAACGTCCAGGCGTGGCAAAGACAACATGCGGCTGTATCTTACGCAACTCGCGGTGCTCATCCATCGTTGGTCTTCCACCATACAATGCCATGGAGCGCAAACCACATCCCATGGATCTCAACACTTCCGAGGATTGCAGCGCAAGCTCCCTGCCAGGAACGATTACCACAGCAGACACATAACTGCTTTCTTGCCCTTTCAGCAACTCAACCAAAGGGAGCAAGTATGCCAATGTCTTTCCAGAGCCTGTCGGTGACAATACCACAACGTCTTTGCCATCATGCAATATGGCATTGTATGTCTGCTGCTGCATTTCATTCAGCTCTGTTAATCCGAGCTTATGGATGATTGCGTCTGTACTCATGTCTTATTCTGTCTATTTCGTCAAATTCCTTACCCTTGTTAAGATTCAAATAAATAGTATATAGAGGAGAAATCCATTTGCGTTTCTCATCCGGCGCAAGGAGCCTGTAACGCTCGAAAAACGGAAGGCTCAGCTCATAAAGCTCTACTATACGGCGACGTTTTTTCCTATACTTCTGCTCTTCCTTGTCAAGTTGTATCGCCTGGTTGAAATATGCCAATCCTATGTTATAGTATGCATCGGAAAGGGAGTCGTCTTCCTCTATCAGCTTCTTACAGATATCAATACACTCATCATAATGACCTGTATTAAGGAGAATGCTACTCTTTGCATAGCGGAAGAGCATGTTTGTTGAGTCAGCAGCGTATGCACGGTTAACAACTGCCATCGCAGAGTCATAGCGTTCCTTACCTTGCCAGAAGTCAGTCAGCCTTGAGAAGAAGAAAGGATTCTTTGGAAAACATCCAAAGCCCTTTTCCAACAACTCCACATATTCAACCGTGTCTTTTTCCCATAAGGCAGCCTCAGCCAACTGTTGAATGGCACGTGACAGATGTAAAGTGTCACGTAATGCAAGCTGCTTGTATTGTTGTGTCATTGCCACGTTATGCAGTCTATAGCCGCAATATGAAGCCCAATAAGCCACCTGTGGCATCATTGTATCTTTTTCCAAATAGTTATATGTTTGGAACATTGATTTACCCGCACATTCCAAATATAATGAGTAGAAGTCGAAGGCATCCTGAAAACGTTGTTTATTTACCATAAACGCGCCACCATAAAACAAGTTTGGTCTTATGGCATTCAGATATTCCGCGTGTTTTTCACTGTATTTATTATCAATGCGCCCTTTCTTATCCGGTATTCTGCATATGGAATCAAAACATTCCATGTCAACAAACAAGCGTTTAGTGACATCAAACAATGAAGCGGTGTCATATTTCTGTTTTAAGTATAGTTTCTCATTACCCTGCTCATATTGTTTTTGCATAGCTTTGAACAAGGTCATCCATATCTTTATGTTTCTGTGATTCACGGAGTCGTCCAACAACTGCCGCATGGATTTTTCCGCCTTAGCCAGATCTTTTCCATTCTTTATCTGGTCTTGGGCAATATTAATCTGCTTCCGTTGAGCGGAGAGCATCAACGGAAGCAGTAAAGAAATAATTGTTATTGAAAACTTGATTTTAATCCTCATACAAAAATTACTGAGTTACACCTGCGTCAGCGGCAGCCTGCTGGGTCTCAGCAGCATCAGGACCCTTTACGAAGTAGTAGCTGCCATAGAGCGGATAAGCCCATGAGCGTTTGTGCTCTTTCATTATATCGAGGTTCTTTGCCTCCTCGAGGTACTTGATAGCCTTGTTATAAACCACATTGAACTGCTCGCGTGCGGCTGGTGAGAGCACACCCTTGTAGTTGTTCACACGGTCTTGAGCCTTGAAGAAATAGCACTCGCCAATAGCTGCGTTGAGGGCAATCTTGCTATCATCGTCTTTTGCCTGTGCCAATGCCTTCTCAAGATTCTCGGCAGCGGCATCATAGTTCTTCTTCTGGCTTTCAACCTGTCCTTTCATCATCAATGCGGCATAGTTGTTTGGATCTGCGGCAAGCTGACTGTCGATGAGTTTGTCGGCTTTCTCTGCCTGATTCATATTGCTGTACAGAGAACACAAAGTGCTGAATACGACCTCATTATTAGAGTCTTTTGCATACAGTCCCTCAAGCTTGTTCATATAAGCGACAGAGTCAGCATGTGTAGTCAGCTGTCCCTGCATAGCGGCAAGCTGGATCTTTTGTGCGTCAGCTCCACGCTCAGGGTCGTTCAATGCCATCTCAGCATACTTCTCCGCTGTAGCATATTCCTTATTGTTCAATGCCATATATGAAGCGAAGAAAGCCGCATTTGAAAGATCTTTGTCCTCACCCTTTACGTCTTTGAACAATGGTGCATTTGCAGACTCAATATATTTAGTCAGCAGTGAATATGCCTTATTGTCATCCTTGCCCTGATAGAATCCGCCACCATTGATAAGGAATGGACGAAGCGGATAGAGACGTGTAGCAATGTCCTTACTGAACTTTGGCTTCACCTTACCTTTTTCATTTGGCATCTGATCAAAGTTGTAGCACTCGTATGCAGCGTCAACAGCTACGGAAAGAGCTTCATACATACCCTCCTCATCAACAGCTTTGTCGCCGGCCTGTCCAAGTTGCTGAGCCGTTTGATTATCGATAATAGTGGATCTCTCATTCTCAACTTTGGTTAGGGCGAGGTCAACCAGTTTGTTGTAAGCCTTAGCCTTCTCCTCATTGTTTGCCAATGTACTCAGGTTAGAGTTTAGCAGAGATTGTGCCTCCGCATAGGTTTTAGCTTTGAGAATAGCCTTCAAAGCATCGCTGTCTCCAGCGAAAGCGGCAGTAGTACCTAGTACCATCATAACCGCAAGCATTAATTTTTTCATATTAATAATTTGGTTTAAAATAGATTATAATTCAAGTTTGTCCCCACAGCCATCTGAGAATGGCTGTGGGATGTTTTTAATTACTCAAAGTCCACATTAGGAGTTTCTTGGATCTCAGTATCATCAGCTTGCACGTCTTGCTGAGAACTGCTTGACGTCTCCTGTTTGAAAGTCTCATTGTTATGCGCCCAGGCAGCACGGCTCTCCATCGTGACCTGCTCCTCAAGTTCAGAACTCATCACCTTACATACGCTGGCAATGGTATCATTCTTCTTGGCAAGGTTGATGAGGCGTACACCCTGTGTGGCACGTCCCATGACACGACACTCACTTACCGCAAGCCGTATTACAATACCGCTCTTATTGATAATCATGAGGTCATTCATGTCAGTAACATTCTTGATTGCCACAAGGCGACCGGTCTTCTCCGTGATATTCAAGGTCTTAACACCCTTGCCGCCACGGTTTGTCTTGCGATAGTCTTCCACCTCAGAACGCTTACCGTAGCCATTCTCGGAGACAACCATTACATTTTCTGTCTCAGCGTTATTAACGACAATCATACCAACGACCTCGTCATCACCTTCATCGAGACGCATACCACGCACACCAGTAGCCACACGTCCCATGGTACGGACTGTATTCTCATCGAAGCGGCACGCACGTCCGTTACGGTCAGCCAATATCAATTCGTTCCGACCATTGGTAAGGCGTACGTCAACGACTTCATCACCTTCATTGATGTTGATTGCGATAACGCCATTAGTACGTGGACGGGAATATGCCTCAAGGCAAGTCTTCTTTATTATACCCTTCTTCGTAGCAAAGACGACATAATGACTGTTCAAGAACTCCTCATCATTCAATCCACGCAGACGCAATACGGCATTCACGCTGTCATCAGGCTCGATATTGAGCATGTTCTGAATGGCTCGTCCCTTGGCATTGCGGTCTCCCTCTGGCAGCTCGTAGCATTTCAGCCAGTAGCAACGTCCCTTTCGTGTGAAGAACAGCAAGGTCTGATGCATGGTAGCCGGATATATATCCTCCGTAAAGTCATTATCACGGGTTCTGGCGCCTTTCGAGCCCACTCCGCCACGAGCCTGTTCACGGAACTCGCTCAGCGGTGTACGTTTGATATATCCCAGATGGCTCATCGTCACGACGACAGGATCGTTTGGATAGAAGTCCTCAGCGTTGAATTCATGCTCATCAGGGATAATCTCCGTACGGCGCTCGTCACCATACTTTTCCTTAACCTCCAAGAGTTCCTGTTTCATGACCTCCTTGCAACGCTCTGGATTGTCGAGAATCTCCTGTAAGTCGGCAATGAGTTTCATCAAGTCATCGTACTCCGCATGCAGCTGGTCAACACGAAGACCTGTCAATTGTGACAGGCGCATGTCAACGATAGCTTTCGACTGTGCCTCATCCAAGTCGAAACGCTCTTCCAAATTACGTTGAGCGTCACTTGGAGTCTTAGAGTTTCGTATGATATGTACAACCTCATCAATATTATTGACAGCGATTATCAATCCTTCCAAGATATGGGCACGTTCCTGTGCTTTCCGCAAGTCGAACTTTGTACGACGGATCGTCACGTCATGACGGTGCTCTACGAAATAGCTGATACATTCTTTTAATGTCAACAATTTCGGTCGCAATTGCAGTTGGTTGGAAGGATTAGGTACCAGAGCAATGTTATTCACTGAGAATGAGCTCTGTAGGGCAGTCATCTTGAAGAGTTTGTTCAATATGACATTGGCATTAGCATCGCGTTTCACATCAACGACAATGCGCATACCTTGACGTCCTGTCTCATCATTGACATTTGAGATACCATCAAGCTTGCCTTCTTTTACCAATTCCGCAATATACTCGATAAGCTGTTGCTTATTTACTCCGTATGGAATCTCGGTCACCACAATCTTGTCGTGACTGTCATCACTCTCTATCTCTGCCTTAGCACGCATTATTATGCGTCCTCTACCAGTCTCATAGGCATCCTTTACTCCTTGCAGACCATAGATATACGCTCCTGTCGGGAAATCCGGAGCCGGGATATACTTCATCAGCCCCTCCGTATCAAGGTCAGGGTTGTCGATAAAAGCACAGCAACCGTCAATAACCTCACCAAGGTTATGAGTCGGCATATTGGTAGCCATACCTACCGCGATACCATTACCACCGTTTACCAACAAGTTGGGAACCTTTGTAGGCATGACACTCGGCTCTTGCAGGGTGTCATCAAAGTTGTTAGTCATGATAACCGTATCTTTCTCCAAGTCGTCCATGATGTGCTCACCCATCTTTGACAGACGACACTCTGTATAACGCATGGCAGCAGGTGAGTCACCGTCAACCGAGCCGAAGTTTCCTTGTCCGTCTACGAGCTTGTAACGCATGTTCCACTCTTGTCCCATACGCACCAGCGCACCGTATACAGAAGAGTCACCATGAGGATGATACTTACCAAGCACCTCACCTACCACACGCGCACATTTCTTATAAGGGTTATTGCTTGTATTGCCAATGCCTAACATACCGTAAAGAATACGACGATGTACGGGTTTGAAACCATCTCGCACATCAGGCAAGGCACGAGCCACAATCACCGACATTGAATAGTCGATGTAAGAGGATTTCATTTCCTCTTCAATGTTGATTTTTAGGATCCTGTCCTGATCAATAGTTTGATTCTCGTCCATTATATTATTAAATTTACTGTATTTCGCCCAGAATGCCCTTTATTTTCGTTTTAAGCCGTTTGGGTACTGTTTCAAAGGCACAAAATTACTCATTTTTTTTGATACAGAAAAACGATTAGAACGAAAATATCAAGCTTTTAAGTTTTATTTTCTTTCCATCAGTAATTACTATGCAGACAAGACTCCTTTTATTACACTATTGCTTTATCGCCATCACCTCAAGAAATAAAAAATGCAAAATCATTTGCTTTTTATCCAATATTACGTTAACTTTGCAGTTACATTATAAAAAGACAAGTGAAATGAAGAAAAGGAATCAAAAGAAGTACTCTTATGTACTTGCTATTATGATGCTGGTATTTCTCACTGGCACAAGAGTGAATGCGCAAGAATATCCTTACAAAGACTATAACTTAGGAGCCTACGAGCGTGCGAAGGATCTTTGTAGCCGTCTTACTACCGAGGAGAAAATTTCCCTGATGATGGACCGTTCGCCAGCAATACCACGATTAGGCATACCAGAATTCCATTGGTGGAACGAAGCCCTTCACGGTGTCGGCAGGAACGGCTTCGCCACAGTATTTCCTGCGACAATAGGCATGGCGGCTTCTTTTGATGATGCACTATTATATGAGATTTTCACTGCTGTCAGCGATGAGGCAAGGGCAAAAAACACCTTGGCACGTCATAACGGAAGCATTAACCGCTACCAAGGTCTGTCATATTGGACACCGAACATCAACATTTTCCGTGACCCACGATGGGGACGAGGTCAGGAGACCTATGGTGAGGACACCTACCTTACCACCCGTATGGGAATGGCTGTTGTCGCAGGTTTGCAAGGTGACGCATGGCAACCTTGGGGAAGCACATATAATCCCACTGCTACTGAGACGCACAAATACAAGAAGCTACTGGCATGTGCCAAGCACTTTGCCGTACATAGCGGACCGGAATGGAACCGGCACACATTTAACATTGAAGACCTTCCTGCCCGAGATCTATGGGAGACCTATCTTCCTGCTTTCAAGGCACTTGTACAAGACGGTAACGTCGCTGAGGTAATGTGTGCCTACCAGCGTATTGACGGTGAGCCTTGTTGCGGCAACACCCGTTTCCTGCACAAGATTCTGCGTGACGAATGGGGATTCAAAGGCTTTGTGACATCTGACTGTGGTGCCGTCAATGACTTCTGGATGCCTGAAAGACATGACTTTGCCAAGACCGACCATGAAGCATCTGCCAAAGCTTTGCGAGCAGGCACCGACGTGGAGTGTGGAAGTCAATATGCCTCTCTCTCTGAGGCTTTGAAGGCTGGTGAAATCACTGAGGCGGAAATTGACACGAGCCTTATAAGGCTTCTGACTGCACGGTTCCAACTTGGTGATATGGATCCCGATGAGTTGAACGACTGGACATCAATTCCCATGTCGGTAGTAGCCTCTCCTGCCCATAAGTTGCTTGCGTTGCAAATGGCAAGAGAAAGCATCGTGCTATTACAAAATCGTAATAACATACTTCCATTGCCTCTTGACGCCAACGACATCGTGGTTATGGGACCAAATGCCAATGACTCTATAATGCAATGGGGAAACTATAACGGATATCCGACCAAGACTGTTACAATACTTGAAGGCATACGGGCAAAGCTTGGAAACAATGTGAGATATGTCAAAGGCTGCGGACTTACACGTAATAAGGTAATGGAAAGTCGATACAATGAGATTAGCGTTGATGGCAAACAAGGTATAAAAGCTTCTTATTGGAACAGCTCCGATTTAGGAGGCAACAGTAAGAAACCGGATGTAATACAGTATATCTCACAGCCTATCAATCAAAGCAATGGTGGTGCCACTGTGTTTGCTCCAGGTATAAACCTTGAGAATATATCTGCATGCTATGAAGGAACATTCATCCCATCACGTTCTGAAAAAGTTATCTTCTCGGTGTCATTCGACGATGGCGCACGGCTTATAATTAATGGCGACACTGTTGGTGACGTTTGGAAGTCGAGAGCCCGCATTCAGCACATTGACAAAGAAATGGATGTAGAGAAAGGCAAGCAATATAATATCAAAATAGAATATTTCCAGAAAACAGACCTTGCCGTGATGCAGTTTGATATTATTCATAAGTCTACTCCAACAAACGAACAACTTTTAGCAGAAATAGGCAACGCCTCTACAGTTATATTCGCTGGAGGAATCTCACCAAACCTGGAAGGTGAGGAAATGAAAGTCGACGAGAAAGGCTTCAAAGGCGGTGACCGAACAGACATTGAGCTTCCCCAGGCTCAACGAGAGATTATAAGTATGTTGAATGAAGCTGGTAAGAAGATTGTATATATCAATTGCTCAGGCTCCGCGGTGGCACTCATCCCAGAGCAAAACAACGCCTCCGCCATATTACAAGCATGGTATCCTGGCGAGCTGGGAGGAACAGCTGTCGCTGACGTTCTCTTCGGAGACTACAACCCATCTGGGAAGCTGCCTATCACATTCTACAGGAGCGTGAATGACATTCCAGACTTCCTCGACTATCGAATGGAAGGACGCACATACAAATATTTAAAGAAGCGACCGGAGTTTGCGTTCGGATACGGATTAAGCTACACCACATTCGAGGTGAAGCCAGAGGAGATAAAAGACAACCAGCTTGTTGTATCAGTGAGAAATACAGGCAAGAGATCCGGTACTGAGATTGTACAGATGTATATACGACGTAATGCCGACACTACCGGTCCGTCTAAGATGTTACGAGGCTTCCAACGTGTCACACTTCAGCCTGGCGAGGAACGTAAAATCTCATTCGACTGTATGGACAAGAAGACCCTTGAGACTTGGGACGCCCAAACCAACACCATGCGATTTGTGCCGGGTGATTTCGACATAATGGTCGGAACAAGCAGCCGTGACGAAGATCTCACTACATACTCGTTCACTATAGAATAGGAAATGACTGACAGGAAAACCATCATAGATCCTGTATTCGGATTTATCAATATCCCGACAGGACTGTTGCTTGATATCGTTAAGCATCCGTTAATGCAGCGATTGACACGAATCAAACAATTAGGAATGGCGTCCGTGGTTTACCCTGGCGCACAACACACCCGCTTCCAGCACTCACTCGGTGCCTTTCATTTGATGAGTGAGGCTATACAGACCTTACGGCAAAAAGGAATCTTCATATTCGATTCTGAGGCGGAGGCAATACAGGCGGCAATACTTATGCATGATATCGGTCATGGTCCGTTCTCACATGTCTTGGAGGATACGCTCATACATGGCATCTCACATGAAGACATCTCACTTATGATGATGGAAGAAATCAACCATGAGATGAACCAAGAGCTAAATCTTGCTATTAAGATTTTCAAAGACGAATATCCTAAACGGTTCTTACACCAGCTTATTTCCAGCCAGCTGGATATGGATCGCCTTGATTATCTGCGCCGCGACAGTTTCTTCACTGGAGTCACAGAAGGGAATATAGGAAGCGCGCGTATCATCAAGATGCTAAACGTCGTCAATGATAATCTTGTTATCGACCATAAGGGTATTTATTCGATAGAGAACTACCTCACGTCAAGGCGGCTAATGTATTGGCAGGTTTATCTCCACAAGACTACCGTGGCATGTGAGAAAGTATTAGTGAACACCCTGCTACGTGCCAAACAGCTCACTCGTGAGGGAAAAGAGGTTTTTGCCTCCCCTGCCCTACATTATTTCCTCAGCAACGATGTAAACGCACAACAATTTGTCACACAACCGGAAGCGTTTGAATATTACAAGCAACTCGATGACAATGACATTTGGAGCGCAATGAAAGTATGGGCTAACAGTGAAGATAAGGTTTTATCAATACTTGCAGGAAACATAATAAACCGAAGGCTGTTTAAAGTTGAGATACACGATGAGCCCGTACCTGAAGATTATACCAATTCTATTCGCTTACAACTGTCTGAGAAATTTGACATTGACGAACAGGACACACGGTACCTGATTAGTCTTAATGCAATAGAGAAAGACATGTATGATATCAACGATGACAGAATATCTATCTTATATAAAGACGGGACACTTAAAGATATTACAGATTCATCAGAAATTCTGAATGTTTCACTATTATCGAAAAAAATCCGTAAATATTATCTCTGTTATCAACGTATGTTATAAAAATTTAGTATATTTGCACACCAAAAGTAATAAACTATATTATAATGGAGTTTACAGCAAAACAAATAGCCTATTTTTTGCAAGGCAGGGTGGATGGTGATGAGAATGTTTCTATCAATACTTTTGCAAAGATAGAAGAAGGTAAGCCCGGTGCGATATCGTTCCTCTCCAACCCCAAATACACACACTATATATACCAAACAAAATCAAGTATTGTTCTCGTCGACGAGAGCCTGGAACTGGAAAAGCCTGTCAGTGCCACTTTGATACGCGTTAAGAACGCATACGAGAGTGTGGCGCGCCTGCTTCAGCTATATGACTCAATGAAACCAAAGAAAACAGGCATTGACCCCTTGGCTTTCATTTCCCCAAAAGCAAAGATTGGAGAGAATTGCTACATCGGAGCTTTTGCATATATAGGTGATGGCGTTGAGATCGGGGATGGCTGCCAGATTTATCCTCATGCGACAATCTATGACGGAGTGAAGCTTGGTAACAGCTGTATAATTTATCCTAACGTAAGTATTTATCACGATTGCCGTCTTGGCAATAACGTCACGATACACTCAGGCAGTGTTATCGGAGCCGACGGCTTCGGCTTTGCTCCCAGCGCAGACGGGTATGATAAGATTCCACAGATTGGTATCGTGACAATTGAAGACAATGTGGAAATTGGTGCGAACACATGTATAGACCGTTCCACTATGGGAAGTACATACATCCGCAAAGGCGTAAAGTTGGACAACCTCATTCAGGTTGCTCACAATGTTGAGGTTGATGAGAACACCGTAATGGCCGCACAAGCGGGTATTGCCGGATCTACGAAAGTAGGCAAATGGTGCATGTTTGGCGGTCAGGTAGGTTTAGCTGGTCATATCAATATTGCCGACCACACCAACATAGCTGCTCAATCCGGGATAGCTAACAGCATTAAGAAAAGCGGTACAAGCATAATGGGTTCCCCTGCTTGGGACGCAAAAGGTTATATGAAGTCAGCGGCTGTCTTCCGCCGGCTGGCAGATATGTATCAGCAACTAAACACTCTTCAACGTCAGGTTGATGCCTTGACTAAAACCGAATAAAAATCCATTTAAGTATAGATATATGGTAACGACAAAACAGAAAACACTTAAGGGTAGTTTCTCTTTATATGGCAAAGGACTGCATACAGGTCTTGACCTTACCGTGACTTTCAACCCTGCACCAGAGAATACTGGATACAGGATTCAACGTATTGACATGGAAGGAGAGCCAATCATTGAGGCTGTCGCAGAAAAAGTCGTTGATACTCAACGTGGCACAGTGGTAGCAAACGGCGACGCTCGCGTATCTACGATAGAGCATGGATTGGCAGCTTTGTATGCACTTGGCATAGACAACTGTCTCATACAGGTCAACGGTCCTGAGTTCCCAATCCTTGACGGCTCTGCCGCACCATACGTTGATAAAATAAACCAAGTGGGAATAGAAGAGCAAACCGCACCGAAAGACTACTATATCATCAGGAAGAAAATTGAGGTAAAAGACGAGAAGACAGGATCTTGTATCACCATCCTTCCTGACGAGCAATTCTCTATCACAGCCATGTGCTCATTTGAGTCGAAGTTTATCAATAGCCAGTTTGCGACCCTCGACAATATGGAGAAGTTTGGAAAGGAGATTTCCGCGGCACGCACCTTCGTCTTCGTAAGGGACATTGAGCCATTGCTTCAAGCGAACCTAATAAAGGGTGGTGACCTGGATAACGCCATCGTTATCTATGAACGACAGACGACACAGGAGCGCCTTGATATGTTAGCTGACATGCTGCATGTGCCTCACATGGATGCAAATAACTTGGGGTACATTCAACATAAGCCACTGGTGTGGGAGAATGAGTGTACCCGTCATAAGTTGCTTGACATAATAGGTGATATGGCTCTGATTGGAAAATCAATAAAAGGACGTATTATCGCCACGCGTCCGGGACACACGATAAATAATAAGTTTGCACGCCTGATGCGTAAGGAAATACGCAAACATGAGATACAAGCTCCTATCTATGATCCCAACGATGAGCCAGTCATGGATAACAACCGTATTCGCGAGCTTCTTCCACATCGTTATCCTATGCAGCTGGTTGACAAGATTATTGCCATAGGTCCAAATACCATTGTTGGTGTGAAAAACGTCACATCTAACGAACCGTTCTTTGTAGGACACTTCCCTGAGGAGCCCGTCATGCCAGGTGTTCTCCAGATTGAAGCGATGGCACAATGTGGTGGACTTTTGGTGCTAAACCAATTAGAGGAGCCAAGCCGCTGGTCTACATACTTCATGAAGATTGATGAGGTGAAATTCCGTCAGAAGGTTGTACCAGGCGACACTCTTCTTTTCCGTGTCGAGCTTTTACACCCGGTACGACATGGTGTAAGTTCCATGAAAGGATATATGTTTGTTGGCGACAAAGTAGTTTCTGAAGCGACATTTACCGCTCAAATAGTAAAAAATAAATAATATGAACCAGATAAGCCCTATGGCTTTCGTACATCCGGAAGCGAAACTTGGAGATAACAATATAATTGGACCGTTCTGCTATATTGACAGAAATACTGTTATTGGAGACAATAACAAATTCCAGAACAGTGTCACAATCAACTATGGAGCACGGCTTGGCAATGGTAATGAGATATTTCCAGGTGCCAGCATCTCAACAAAGCCTCAAGATCTCAAGTTTAAAGGAGAAGACACAATATGTGAGATCGGTGACAACAACTCCATCCGTGAGAATGTTACCATAAGTCGAGGGACAGCCTCAAAAGGGACAACCAAGGTTGGCAGCAATAACCTTCTTATGGAGAACATGCATATAGCACACGATTGTGTTATTGGCAGCGGATGTATTATTGGCAATAGCACCAAATTTGCCGGTGAGGTTATTGTTGATGACTTTGCCATTATCAGTGGTTGTGTTCTCGCCCACCAGTTCTGCCATATAGGCAGCTATGTGATGATTCAAGGCGGCAGCAGATTCTCACAAGATGTACCGCCATTCATCATTGCCGGCAAGGAACCGATACGCTATGCGGGAATCAACCTCATCGGATTGCGCCGCCGTGGCTTTGACAACGAGACCATCGAGCTTATCCATGAGGCTTATCGTATTATATATAATGGTACAGGCACACGTGCGGAAGGCATTGAGGAAATAAAAAAGACTTTAAAGATTACTCCTGAGATACAATATATCATCGATTTTATAGAATCATCACAAAGAGGTATTATCAAATAGTATTTGAAAACACTCATTGTCATAACAGGTCCTACAGGTGTCGGCAAGACGGAGCTTTGTCTTCGTGTTGCCGAATCTTTTCATATACCAATAGTCAATGCTGACTCAAGGCAGATTTTCGCAGAGATTCCAATAGGAACAGCTGCCCCTACTATTGAACAACAAAGAAGAGTAAGACATTATTTTGTTGGCAATCATCACCTAAATGACTACTACAGCGCCTCAATGTATGAGCAAGATGCGTTGGAGGTGATCCACTCTCTATTCAAAGAGCACGACTATGCATTGATGGCTGGTGGAAGCATGATGTATATCGATGCCGTATGTAATGGTATCGATGACATTCCTACCGTGGACGAGATCACACGCGCGACCATGAAACGCAGATTAGCAGAGGAAGGACTTCCCGCACTTGTAGAGGAGCTGAGAAGACTCGATCCAGAACATTGGGAGTTTGTGGATAAGAACAATCCGCGGAGAGTTGTCCATGCTCTGGAGATCTGTCACATGACAGGAAAGACCTATACCTCTTTTCGCAAAAACGAAAAGAAAGAACGTCCTTTCCATATTCTGAAGATTGGCTTGAACCGCCCTCGTCCTGAGCTATATGACCGCATCAATAACCGAGTATTGGAAATGATCTCAGACGGAATGATAGAAGAGGCCAGAAGAGTTTACCCACTAAGAGGACTAAATTCTTTAAATACTGTCGGCTACAAAGAACTTTTCGAGTATTTCGACGGAAACACAAATCTTGATGAAGCCATCAGCAAGATTCAGAGTAACACGCGACGATACGCACGCAAACAGCTGACTTGGTTCAAACGCGATAACACCGTTAACTGGTTTGAGCCTCACCAGTATGAGGATATTCTTGAGTTAGTAACAATGAGACAGGGGTTATAGACTTCTCTATAGCCCTTATCCCATGTAACACCTTAGCTGTTCTCAATTATATTCAGCATCTTAATAGTCGCCTGTATAGCTGCCTCTGCTTGGTCGGCATCAAGTCCGCGAGTACGTAACTGGTAATTTCCATTGTCCCAAGTAATAACAGTCTGTACGAGAGCATCTGAGCGTCCACCAGGCGGGATAGAAACCTTATAGTTCGCCAGCAACGGGAAAGTACGTCCAAGATGTTTACGATAGATATAGCGCAATGCCTTGACAAAAGCATCATACTGACCGTCGCCAGTGGCACCTGCCTCATATTGCTTACCATTGATCTCTACCTTGACATTTGCACCTGGTTTTAATCCGTAAGCAGTTGAGACGACATAGCTTACTAATCGGACCTTGTCCCCTGAGCTATCGTGTTTCAAGACATCACTGACAATATATGGAAGGTCCTCCTGTGTCACAATTTCCTTCTTATCTCCCAGCTCTGTAATACGCTGAGTGACACGCTTTGTTTGCTCAGGTGTGAGTTCCAGACCAAGCTCTTCCAAGTTCTTTGCAATATTTGCCTTACCCGAATTCTTTCCTAATGCATACTCACGTCTTCTACCAAACCTCTCTGGAATTAACTCATTATAATAAAGTTTGTCCTTTGTATCACCATCAGCATGGACACCAGCTACCTGAGTAAAGACATTCTCACCTACGATAGGCTGATTTGGAGCGACAGCAATACCGCTGAAGCTCTCTACCATACGACTAATATCATTCAGTTGCTCTTCATTAATATTCGTCTTTGCATGGAACTGGTCTTTCAATATCGCTTGGACAGATGCCAGAGGCGCATTTCCACAACGCTCCCCTAACCCATTTACCGTAACATGAAGCCCCCTTGCGCCACTAAGAACAGCTGCCAAGGAATTCGACACTGCAAGGTCATAGTCATTATGAGCATGGAAATCAAAGTGCAAATCCGGATATCGCTTCACCATTTTACGGAAATACTCCACACATTGCAATGGATTCATTATTCCCAAGGTGTCAGGTAGCATAAAGCGCTTTATCGGCTCACCAGACAGAGCATCCATCACCTTATACACATATTCTGGAGAATCCTTCATTCCTGAACTCCAATCTTCAAGATATAAGTTAACGTCAACATCATGCTTACTTGCATGAGCCACGACTTTCTTTATGTCGGCGATATGCTCCTCTGGAGTTTTCTTCAACTGATGAGTACAATGTTTTAACGAACCTTTTGCAAGAAGATTAATAACTCTTCCGCCACAGTCACGAATCCAATCAACAGACAAGTGTCCATCGACAAATCCAAGAACCTCTACCCTGTCAAGCCTGTCTATACTTGCAGCATATCGGCAAATCATCCTTACTGCCTCTTTCTCTCCATCTGACACATGCGCTGAAGCGACTTCAAGTCTGTCAACATTGACGTCACGAAGCAACTTACGTGCCACCATCAGCTTCTCGTGTGGAAGGAAACTAACTCCATTTGTCTGCTCTCCATCACGTAATGTGCTGTCCATTATCTCCACATAAGGATGAAGACGGTTATATCCATTTATTTGTTGAGTTGCTCCCATTGCTCTGTTTTATCTTTATTCTGAACGAGATAATCAATATCATCAAAACCATTCATAAGACAATGCTTTTTATATCCATTTATCTCGAAATGCTCACTCTTGCCGTTAGCAAGATTCGTTACGGTCTGATTGGGTAAGTCTACCAAAACCTCTGTGTCAGGATTATCTTCGATACTTTCAAACAATTCCTTCAGAAATGGCTCTGTCACCACAACAGGCAGAACGAAGTTATTCAACTCATTATTCTTGTGAATATCTGCAAAGAAAGAACTGATTACCACACGGAAACCATAGCCGGCAATAGCCCATGCCGCATGCTCACGCGATGAGCCTGATCCGAAGTTTTTACCTGCGACAAGTATGCATCCTTTATATTTTGGATTGTTTAGGACGAAATCCTCTATCAACGAGCCATCTTTATTATAACGCCAATCACGGAATAGATTATCGCCAAAACCATCTTTATCTGTGGCCTTCAGAAAACGTGCAGGTATAATCTGGTCAGTGTCTACATTCTCCAAAGGAAGTGGCACACATGTTGATTTTATAATATCGAACTTTTGCTTATTCATTTTAATTATATTGTTTTCTTATTACGCATTTGAAAAAAATAACACTATCGGCTCTTATACTTCTAAATCCCTCGGATCACTTATAAAGCCATTAATTGCCGACGCCGCCGCAACGAGTGGACTTGCAAGAATGGTACGCGCACCAGGTCCTTGCCGTCCCTCAAAGTTACGGTTGCTTGTTGATACGCAATATTTTCCTGGTGGAATCTTGTCATCGTTCATCGCCAAGCATGCGGAGCAACCCGGCTGGCGAATCTCAAAACCTGCTTCCGTAAGAATCTTGTCAAGTCCTTCCTGCCGTATCTGTCTTTCTACTGCCCAAGAACCAGGAACCAGCCATGCAGTAACATTGTCAGCCTTATGGTGGCCTTTCACTACAGAGGCAAATGCCCTGAAATCCTCTATACGTCCGTTAGTACATGCGCCAAGAAAAACATAATCTATTGAATGTCCCTGTAATTTCTCACCTGGCACAAAACCCATATAGTCAAGACTTTTAACAAAAGAAGCCCTCGAAGAGCTATCAATCATATCAATTGTCGGTATTGACTCCGTAATACCAATTCCCATACCGGGATTAGTTCCGTATGTTATACGTGGTTCTATTTCAGAGGCATCAAACACCAGTTCTTTATCAAACACGGCATCATCACCACTTTTCAGATTTTTCCAAGAGGCGACAGCCTTTTCCCAGTCTTCACCTTTAGGCGCATATTCCTTTCCTTTAAGGTATTCAAATGTCGTATCGTCTGGTGCGATGAAACCTCCACGGGCTCCCATCTCTATAGAAAGGTTGCAAAGGGTGAGCCGTCCTTCCATTGACATGTCGCGAACGACATCACCGGCATACTCAACAAAATAGCCTGTAGCACCAGAGGTCGTCAGACGTGACATCAAGAAAAGAGCCACGTCTTTGGCTACTACACCTTTCCCCAATTTACCGTTAATACTTATACGCATAGACTTTGGCTTCTGCTGAAGGATACATTGTGAAGCCATAACCATCTCAACCTCAGATGTGCCGATGCCGAAAGCAACCGCACCAACCGCACCATGCGTGGAGGTATGAGAGTCTCCGCATACTATTGTCATGCCGGGCAATGACAACCCCTTCTCAGGACCGACGACATGTATAATCCCATTATCAGGAGAGAGCATACCATAGTGAACAAGTCCAAACTCTTCACAATTCTTCGCAAGAGTATCAACCTGTTTCCTGCAAACAGGGTCTTCGATTTGTTTGTCCTGATCATGAGTCGGAATGTCATGGTCTGGCATACAATAGATCTGATTTGGACGGAAACACTTAAGTCCACGCTGACGCATACCCTCAAAAGCTTGTGGCGATGTTACCTCATGACAATACAGTCGGTCTATATAAAGCTGTGTGGGACCATCTTCTATCATCTGTACCACATGCTTATCCCATATTTTATCAAACAGTGTATTCATTATTTTTGGTTTTGTGAGTTTTATATTATACTAATTATCTAATAACGTATCACCTAAACTTATTTATACAATCAATGTACGCTTCAACTGAGGCTGTGACAATATCGGTGTTTGCGCCAAAACCATAGTACATATTGCCATCGTATTCCACTTGCATGTGGACTTTGCCTATATCATCTGAGCCTTTAGAGATAGCTTGAATGGTAAACTCCTTCAATGTCATCTGCTTCATGATGATTCGCTTCAAAGCTTTTATTGCGGCATCAACAGGACCGTTACCTGTAGAGGCAGCCTCGAATTTCTGACCGCTTATGTCAAGACCTATGCTTGCCACACTCTTCACACCCATACCAGTGGTAACTTGCAGGAAATCGAGTTTCACACCATGTCCGTCAGCCGTATCCGCACCAGCAAGCATCAGAATATCTCCATCGTTAATTTCCTTTTTCTGATCAGCCAGCTTCAGGAACTTTTGGTAGATCTTATCCAACTTGGCATCATCCTCCACATCAACACCAAGAACATGTAGCCTGAATTTCAAAGCCGCACGTCCGGAACGAGCTGTCAGGACAATGGAGTTGTCATCCAGACCTATATCTTTAGGATTCATAATCTCGTATGTTCCAACATTCTTAAGGACACCATCTTGATGAATACCACTCGAGTGGGCAAACGCGTTTCTTCCGACTACAGCCTTATTGGGCTGTACGGGCATATTCATAAGACTTGAGACCATCCTTGATATCGGATAAATCTTAGTCGTATTTATATTAGTATCTATATTCAAATGCTTGTGACATCTCAATATCATAGCTATCTCCTCAAGCGATGTGTTACCGGCGCGCTCACCAATACCATTGATTGTCACTTCTACTTGCCTTGCACCATTGAGCACACCACTAAAGGTGTTTGCCGTAGCCATTCCCAAATCATTATGACAGTGAGTGGAGATTATCACATTGTCTATACCATTAACATTCTCCTTTAGATATTTAATTTTGTCGCCAAACTCCTGTGGAAGACAATAACCGGTGGTGTCTGGAATATTGACAACGGTGGCGCCAGCCTTAATGACCGCCTCTACCACTCTTGCGAGATACTCGTTTTCCGTACGTCCAGCATCTTCCGCATAAAACTCCACGTCTTCCACGTATCTCTTTGCATATTTAACCGCCGCCACTGCCCGCTCAATGATTTCCTCGCGGGTAGCATTGAACTTGTACTTTATATGCATGTCAGACGTGCCTATACCTGTATGGATACGTTTGTGCTTAGCGTATTTCAAAGCCTCAGCTGCGACATCAATATCTTTCTCCACTGCCCGTGTCAGAGCACAGATAGTTGGCCATGTAACAGCCTTGGAAATCTCTATAACGGAATTGAAATCACCTGGACTTGAGATTGGGAAGCCTGCTTCTATAACATCTACCCCAAGTTGTTCAAGAGCCTTTGCGACCTGAATCTTCTCAACTGTATTCAACTGACAACCTGGAACCTGTTCCCCGTCCCTTAACGTAGTGTCAAAAATAAATAATCTCTCGCTCATTTCTGTTTCTTGATGTTTAATTTTACTCAGCAAAAAAAACCTTTCACACTTTTGGAAGTGAGAAAGGCTCTTCGATTATATTTATACAAATCTCTATATGCACACATCTTCACTTCCGCCTACTTGCCTGCAGTCGAATGCTAATAATAATGCCCAATAGATTAAGTGTATGTACCATTCTTTTGTAATTTGGTTGCAAAAGTAAACATTTTAATCCATTTAACCAAATAAATCGTAATATTTTTTGCTTAAAAAGTAACAATTCCCAAGAAAATCACTTCCTTACGATAGATTTCACCTGCTCTGAAATAGCTTTCATACCTTTTGCTGTCGGGTGTCCCATTCGCTTATCAATATCATGCAACATGATATAAGGTACATTATAATGATTGCATATTACTTGGCACGACTGAGTAATATCGTCCCTAAGCTCTGAATTAATCAAGAAATAAATACTGACATTAGGATGATGATGTTGAATCCAGTTAAGCATATAAGCCATAGCAGGACGAAAAGTCAGGAAATCGCCTTGCGTCCAGTCACCGTATTTATACTCCCCTACTTTCTCGCCAGCCCAACTGTCATTGGTTCCGCCAAAGATTAAAATAATGTCAGGATTACCAATATCCCTCATACGTTTGATAAACGAGCGCTCACTATAATCATTGCCATCATATCCCACATAGCCGATAGTTGCACCACTATAGGAGTTGTTGACACACAATTGATAGCCATTATCATTTATAAACTGCCACCACCATGTGTCTTCGACACGGTTCACATCTGTTTTCGCAGAGTCATTCTTAGCATAATACCACAATTCATTTGTGGAAGGAGTAACAAAATCCTCAAAAGTAGAATATGAGTCACCAAGAACTGACACTTTTTGAGCTGACACCATTGTGCACCAGCCACACATTATTATATATATAACAAGTCTCTTCATCTCTAAACGTATTGTGTTTCTATTAATAAGGGACGCCTCCATTTTCCTCTGCCGGGGACGGGAAAGGAACATCATCACCGTTCATTCTACTACCATAAATCGCACCGTCAAAATCATCCATAGAAGAACCTGCCGCTGGCTCATCCTCCGGATTACTGAACCTTGTGAACTCTCCACGGAACCTCAGTAACACATCACCGGTAGCTCCCTTTCTGTGCTTGGCAATAATAATCTGTGCCATGCCGCGCAGATTACGTCCTTTCTCATCCTCATAAAGATGATAATACTCTGGACGGTGGACAAACAATACCATATCGGCATCTTGCTCTATCGCACCCGACTCACGCAAATCGCTCAGCTGTGGACGCTTACCATCTAAACCTTCACGATTCTCAACGGTTCTGTTAAGCTGAGACAAAGCAATTATAGGAATATTCAATTCCTTTGCAAGACTTTTCAATGATCGACTGATAGTAGAAACTTCTTCCTGACGGCTATTAAAACGCATACCATTTGCATTCATCAGCTGCATATAGTCAATCATAATTAGCTTGATGTCATGCTCACGCACAAGTCGGCGCGCCTTTGTCCGAAGCTCAAACACCGACAAGCCTGGCGTGTCATCAATAAAAATAGGTGCACCTTCAAGTTTGCGGCAATTAGTATCGAAACGTTCCCATTCATCAGGTGACAGCTGACCATTGAGGATCTTGTTTCCCGCAATCTCACACACGTTTGATATCAAGCGGTTTACAAGCTGCACGTTGTTCATCTCCAATGAGAAAAAAGCAATTGGCTGCTGATAATCCACACCAATATTCTTTGCTATACTCAACGCAAAAGAAGTCTTACCCATTGCAGGACGTCCGGCAATGATAATCAAGTCGGAAGGTTGCCAGCCCGCGGTGATGTCATCAAGCTTATGATAACCGCTCGGCACACCAGTCAAACCACCAGAACTCTTTGATGCCTGCACCAATATGCGGTGTGCCTCCTGGAGAATTGGGTCAATCTGCAAGAAGTCCTGAACCATATTTTTCTGTGACAACTCAAAAAGATTAGTCTCAGCCTTCTGCATAAGCTCATCCACGTCAACGGTCTCATCAAAGGCCTCAGTCTCTACCATTGAGGCAAACTGTATCAACTGTCTTGCGAGGAATTTTTGGGCAAGTATATGCGCATGATACTCTATATGAGCAGATGAGGCAACCTGCGAACTAAGGTCTACGATATATGTCGGTCCCCCCACTTCCTCAAGCGTACCTTCTTTTCGCAGTTGCTCCATGACTGTCATTATATCAACAGGTTGCTCATGGAAATTCAGCGTTTGAACCGCATGATATATTTTCTGATTACGTGGTTCGTAGAATGTTTCAGGACGGAGAATCTCTGAAACAACGGTAAAGGCATCCTTATCTATCATCAATGCACCAAGAACCACTCGCTCTATCTCAAGTGCTTGAGGTTGCAAATGTCCGTAGGTGTTGTCAATAGGAGTCGCTTGCCGTTTTCTGCTTCGGTTATTAGATGTACTTTCTGCCATGATTGTGCAAAGGTACTAAAATTTCGATTAAATGAGAGCAAAGAAAGCTTGTTTTCTTTGCCGAATGTGAGAAATTTATGTAATAAGTGAGCATAATACAAAATAAAAATGCTTTTAATTTTTATTGTCAAACGAAAGTTTGGAATTTTGACAAAATTGATGTACCTTTGCTTTGGAAAAGAAATTGAATGGAAGAAATCAGCATAAAAAAGGGGCTTACGGCACTGTCCCCATTGTTTGTCTTTACAGTTTTGTACCTTGTCACCAGCATTATAGCCGGTGACTTCTACAAGGTACCTATCACTGTCGCCTTTATGGTGTCAAGTATCTATGCAGTCATAGTGTCTGGAGGACTTCCCCTAAAGAAGCGCATACAGACATACTCTATTGGAGCAAGCGGTGAGAACATGATGATGATGCTATGGATTTTCGTTCTTGCCGGCGCTTTTGCCAATGCAGCAAAGGAGATGGGTAGTGTTGACGCCATAGTAAACCTGACTCTGAGCTTTATACCTCCATCCATGCTCTTGGCTGGTATATTTATCACTGCCTGCTTTATTTCTCTGGCAATAGGAACAAGTGTGGGCACCATCGTCGCACTCACGCCGATTGCCGCAGGTATTTCCTTTTCCACGGGCAGTTCCCTTCCGCTAATCGTCGCAGTAGTTGTAGGTGGAGCGTTCTTCGGTGATAACCTTTCATTCATTAGCGACACGACGGTTATGGCAACACAGACCCAAAACTGTAAGATGAAAGATAAATTCAAGGTAAATGCTTTCATTGTCCTTCCCGCAGCGTTTCTTGTTTGTATAGCTTATGCGTTCATGGGTGAAGGCATTCAGGCACCTCCTATCCTTGGTGATATAAAAGTCCTGAAGGTTGTTCCCTATTTATCAGTACTTATATGCGCCATAGCCGGCATGAATGTCATGGCGGTGCTTACAATCGGACTGACATTAACAGGCATTATTGGCATCACTGACGGCAGTTATGATTTGTATGGATGGTTCGGCAGCATGGGTACGGGAATCACCAACATGGGCGAGCTTATTATTATTACCATGATGGCTGGCGGTCTGCTTGAGATTATAAGGAAAAACGGAGGAATAGACTTTCTCATACAAATCATGACCAGACGAATAAGCGGTAAGCGAGGCGCGGAGTTCACCATTGGACTATTGGTCGCATTGGTTGACGTCTGCACAGCAAATAATACAGTCGCCATACTCACCGTTGGCAGTATTGCCAAGCAGATAAGTATAAAGTATGACGTCGACAGCAGGAAATGTGCCAGTATATTAGATACGTTCTCGTGTTGCATACAGGGCATCCTGCCATACGGGGCTCAGATTCTGATTGCCGCCGGACTGGCAAGTCTGAATCCCATAAACATTATACCATATTTATATTACCCCATGGCTATCGGAGCAAGTGCCTTACTGGCTATTCTCATAAGATATCCACGAAAATACAGTTAGGAATATGAAAGAGATGAATATCCTACAGAAAAATTTCTTCCGAATACTACGCTCAGGTGCTTTCAATGACAATGAAGCCATTGAGCCGATGTCTCCATTCAAATGGAGAAGGCTTTTTCAGATGGTGGAGGCTCAGGGTGTTATATCTGTCTTTGCATTGGGAGTAAACAATCATACTCAAGATGAAGGTTTGAACCTGCCTCCAGACCTGATTGATTCTGTCAAGAAAAAACTTGAGGAAAACGATAACAGACCGAAGCCGTTCACTAAGGATGAGATAAAAATGACCAACCGCATCCTTAACCACAAGCTGCGCACACTCATCAAGAAAGAGATTAACGACATTGACTCTTCAATGGAAACCGTTGACTTGTTAGAGATTATCATCTTTAACGTAAACCATATGTTGACAGCTGGCATAAGCCTTGATGGTATAATACGCCTTGGAAGATATCTCAGAATAAGAGGAGATAAGGTTGACTTCGTGAAACTCGACCAATGGCTCGAGGATATTCATCTGGAAAGGATGGCTCAACTTCAAGGTAGCATATTGATTTCCGTATTCGGATTTGAGCAAAACGAACTGCCTTTCGTACATAAGTTTGAGCCGGAAGCTTTCGACCTTACCATTCGCTCTATCAGCAACCTCGCTAAAGACACCGCTGAAGAATGGAATTTCAGACAGAGCAAGAGCGGCTTCGTTAAGAACAACCCGACAGTACTGCGCAGGAACGTGCGGCGAAGCGTAAGGTACTTCTCATACGCTCCGCTTGAGACAACAAGCAGCTTCCTTACGAACCTCGGCAAGAGTCTCTCTGAAATAGAAGAATAGCAAGTTCTGAAGTTATTGAAATTAAACCGTCACTTCTTAGCGTCTTTAACTTCTTTAACTTCTCAACTTAAGAATATTTGAATATATTATTGTACCTTTGCAAGATATGAGCACTAAGAAATTGTTTACAACTATTGTCGGCTTAATGGTTGCGGCTGGCATACACGCACAATATAATTATAATATACAATGTGAGGATACTTGCAGGCATATCCATGGATTGGATATGAGCCACTATCAAGGCACTGTCTTCTGGGAAGCTGTCTCGGAAGTCGCAGAAGGCAAGATTTTCTATGTATACCTGAAAGCCTCTGAAGGTGGTGACAACATTGACAAACGATATGCCGAGAACATACGTTTGGCAAAGCAATCCGGATTGAAAGTAGGATCATACCATTTCTATCGTCCACGCCAACCACAGATTATACAGTTGAGAAACTTCCGGGCACAATGCCGTCCACAGGACCAGGACTTGGTTCCAATGATAGACGTAGAGGCAACAGGAGGACTTAGCTCGAGTGCGTTGTGTGACTCTCTCCATATATTTCTTGACTTAGTTGAAAAGGAATACCATTGCAAGCCACTTGTCTATACTGGCAGGAATTTCTACAACAAGCACTTATTGGGTGAACTGGATGGGTACAAACTGATGATTGCCCAGTATTCTAATGAGGAGCCGTTTCTCAGTGACGAACGAGATATATTTGCCTGGCAGTACACTGGCAAAGGAAGCATACGGGGAGTAAACGGATTCGTTGACAAAAGCAGATTGATGGGAAACCATACGATGCGAGAAATCAGATATTATAAAAAATAGCAAAAGTATATGTTGATTAATTGTCCTGAATGTGGTCACAAAGTAAGTGACAAGGCACCTGTTTGCCCACATTGTGGTATAGAGATTGCCGAGCAAGCTGAGTCGATAACCAATGAGCCAAACAACGCTGGCAACGACGAAGAGATTGTATACGGTGAGCCTATCGTAGCAGAACCTATTGATAATGAAATACCACAAGAGCGGAAAGAGACCGTAACGTCTCACATTAAAACTAATACAGAGGGAAAGTCAAAGAGCACATTACTTATATCTTTCCTCATCGCGTTACTCATCTGCGCCGTAGTGCTTTACTTTTATAAAGATGCACTTGACAGACAGGCAGCCAATCCTCCTTCTCAAAACACCGCGTTATTGTCCGACACTACGGAGGAAGAGACTCCTAAGGAGACTGAAGAGAAAGAAGTACAGACAGCTGACACTGCAAGCAAGAAGCCATCTTTCAGTAATGAAATAAAACAACTGATAGACTCAACCAAGAACTCAGAGAAACCTGAAGCTCCGGAAGCTGAGAAGAAGAAAGAGAATGATGGATTTAAGGTCACACAAGAGGTTGAACAGAAAGCATACGAAAGTGTGCGCCGCTTCTTCCTTGCGATAAACAGCAAAGACCGGGAGAAGCTGAAAGCATGTGTCACTAAGAACCTTGCCAAGTTTGATAACAAACAAAACGCCACCTCTACTGATGTCGTACAATATATGGTTGACCTCTACCAGGCCGACGTAACCAATCTAAACTGGCATCTGGGAAAAGAGCCACAGGTGAAGATCGTGCAAACTGGTGACCAATATGCATATAAAGTTACTGTTCCAGCAAGGAAAGTAACAGAACGAGGGGACATAAAGTCTGAACGCAAATATCAAATAAATGCCACTGTCAATGTTGACGGAAAGATTACGTCAATGACAATAGATAAAGAATGAGAAAGACTATTTAAACAATAGAGGAATGGGATGACTTTTTGTCATCCCATTCTCATTTCATGAAGCAATTGTTTCTGCCGTTCTGAAAGGTGCGATGGCAATGTCACCTTATAGGTGATAATAAGGTCACCTTTAGTGCCATCACCAAGGGTCTTACCCTTACCACGCAGCCTTACCTTTGTGCCTGGCTGAGTCTCAGGTTTAACCTTAAGCTTTATCTTATCTCCACCACCTAAAGTAATCATTACCTCACCGCCTAACAGCGCAGTATACATGTCTATGCTTACATTAGCCTCTATATCCTTGGACAATCCGCCACGGGAAAAGATGTCAGAAGCTGAATTGCGTGTCTTGCGACCTCCGCCTCCAAACAAATCATTGAAGAATGAAGAGAAACCGCCGGAACGGAATGAGCTAAAGTCAAACCCTTCAAACGGATTGCCGCCTCCGAAGCCACCACCTCCTTGGAAAGAGTCGGCATTTCGCCAGTTCTCACCATACTGGTCGTATTTCTTACGCTTCTCAGGGTCACTAAGCACATCGTATGCCTCGTTTAATGCCTGAAACTTAGCTTTCGCCTTCGGATCATTTGGGTGCAAGTCGGGATGAAACTGCTTAGCCCGCTTGCGATAAGCGTCGCGGACATCCTTCTGTGGAATGTCCTTACTGACACCTAAAATCTTGTAATAATCAATAAATGCCATATAAATACCTCCTTTTTTTAAAAAAACATCAGCAAAATGTATGCCGAACACAAAAAAATATTAATTTTGCAAAGGAATAAACTCTACCTGACATGAAAAAGTTAATTACTATCATTAGCGCGCTATTTTGCTTAAATACTACAATAATGGCACAGACAGAAACAATAACCTTACACGTTATTGAGACAAGTGACGTTCATGGAAGCTTCTTTCCGTTCGACTTTATCAGCCAGAAACCTGTCGACGGCTCTATGGCAAGAGTCTCGACTTATGTAAATGAGCTACGGGAGAAATATGGAAACAACGTAATACTCTTAGATAATGGCGACATCCTCCAGGGACAAACCATCTCCTACTACTCAAACTACATTGACTCTCTGTCTCCAAACATAGCGTCCGAGGTGCTTAACTACTTGAGATACGACGCGGCAACAGTCGGCAACCACGACATTGAGACAGGACATGCCGTATACGACAAATGGATAAGAGAGCTCGGGTGTCCCGCATTAGGTGCCAACATTATTGACAGCTCTACGGAAAAACCATACGTGAAACCATATACTATCATACGACGTAATGGTATAAAGATAGCTGTTCTGGGACTTCTCACTCCAGCCATACCCAACTGGCTGAAAGAAGAGCTGTGGAAAGGATTGCAATTCAAAGAGTTGCTGTCTACCGCAAGATACTGGATGAATGAGATAAGAGAACAGGAACGCCCTGACATTGTCATAGGACTATTCCACAGCGGATGGTACGGTGGCATTCAAACTGACTCATATATGGAAGATGCCTCTATGAAAATCGCAAAGGATATTCCAGGCTTCGACTTGGTGTTGTTCGGACATGACCATACTCCACACAACTCTACCATCCTCAATGAGGAAAACAAACCTGTAGTATGCCTTAATCCCGCAAACAATGCCAAAGCAGTGGCAAAGGCAACTGTCACACTGACACTTAAAGACGGAAAGGTCATTGACAAGAATGTGACTGGTGAGATTGTAGATGTGCGGCAACTACCTGTCAATGAGAAGTTCATCACTTACTTCTCGCCACAAATAAACAAAGTAAAAGATTTCTCCGTACAGCAAATCGGCACATTGGAGCAAGGATTCTGCTCACGCGACGCTTATTTCGGAAGCAGCGCTTTCATCGACTTCATACAAAACTTGCAGCTTCTCATCACCAAGGCTGACATTTCGCTCCATGCTCCTCTTGCCTTTGATGTATGCATAGACAAAGGACCTATCACTATTGCCGATATGTTCAAGCTTTACAAATATGAGAACCAGCTCATGGTAATGAGGATGACCGGACAGGAGATAAAGAATCATTTGGAAATGTCTTACGACCTATGGGTTAATACAATGACCTCACCAGACGACCATCTGATTCAATTGGACGACAGCAAGAAATCCGACACACAACGAGTGGGATTCAAGAACCTGCCATTCAACTTCGACAGTGCGGCGGGTATTGTATACGAGGTTGACGTGACAAAACCATACGGACAGAAAGTAAGGATTCTACACATGGCTGACGGTAAGCCTTTCAGCGAGAGCAAATGGTATCGTGTCGCGGTAAACAGCTACAGGGGCAACGGTGGCGGAGAGCTAATGACGAAAGGTGCTGGTATACCACATGACGCCTTAAAGGACAGAGTGGTATGGGAAAGTGAGCTTGACCTTCGCCATTACCTTATCAAGGAAATCGAGAGACTGAAATATCTCAACCCTCGTGCCAATAACAACTGGCGTTTCGTGCCTTCTGATTGGGTAAATAAAGCGGCAGTACGCGACAGAGAACTTCTCTTCGGAACACGCTAAGACAGATATTCTCCAAACTATCCGTTTAGACATGGCATATTGGTATATATTCTGCAAGACCGATCTCCTATTGGAAAAATCTCCGGACGGCTCCTTCCGCATTCCTATAGGCACCAATCCTCCTATTCCTTTGCATGAATGGAACACCATACACAATATCACACCGGCTGAAGACAACCAGGAGGTAAAGGCTGTGATGATAGACATGCCTGTAACCGGCAACGACAGATATGAGATGTGTGGACTGCGACAATCGTATTATCGCCTACCACTTGAGCAATATCTCAAGGCTGGGAAATGCCAAGAGATTCTTTATTGGGACTCAAACACAAAGTTCTGTGGGGTGTGCGGTGCTCCAATGAAGCTACACACAGACATTTCAAAACGATGCGTCAACTGTGGAAAAGAAGTATGGCCGCAACTGGCAACGGCTGTCATCGTACTCATTCACAGGAGGTCCTGTAACCCAGACTACGCACAACAAACAGATGAGGTGCTGCTTGTTCATGCACGCAACTTCCGTACTGACTTCTATGGTCTGGTAGCAGGATTCGTGGAGACAGGAGAGACTCTTGAGGAAGCCGTACACAGAGAGGTGATGGAAGAGACTGGTATCACCATCAACAACCTACGCTATTTCGGCAGCCAGCCATGGCCATACCCTTGCGGTCTTATGGTGGGCTTCCATGCCGACTATGTCAGTGGTGACATACACCTGCAGAAAGAAGAGCTGTCAAAAGGGGCTTGGTTCGGTAAAGACAACCTTCCCACAATCCCAGAAAAGTTGTCCATCGCCAGACAACTGATTGACGACTGGCTGAGTAATGAATAATAAATGACAAAGCCTCACGACCCACAGAACTACACACAGAACTATTAAACTTTTTTGAAAATAATTCGTCATACCCTTGTGATTTCTCAGCTAAATTGATTATTTTTGTAGTCAGAATACTAATCATTAAAATAAAAGAGATATGAAAAAATTAGTTTTGTTAATTGTTGCTTTTGTTGCGACAGCTATTAGCGTAAATGCACAAAATGTTTACATCGCACCATCAAACAGTGCCATCGCTTATCATAAGAGCAAGGACTGCAGTTATCTGAGAAACTCTGTCAATGTCACAAGCATCTCAACTTCAAAGGCTAAGGAAATGGGACGCCACGCATGCGTACGGTGCTATCCTGAGATGAAGGGACAGACCATGAAGGATATCGCAAAGGAGAAGAAGACAAAGACTACTGCAAAAAAAGAAACAACCGCTAAGAAGGAGGCAACTGCAAAGAAGGCTACTCCAGAGCGCGACGCAAAGGGACGCTTCGTAAAGAAGAGCACCACCGAGAAGGAAACAGCCGCTAAGAAGGAAACGACTACAAAGAAGGCTACTCCGGAGCGCGACGCAAAGGGACGCTTCGTAAAGAAGAGCACCACCGAGAAGGAAACAGCCGCTAAGAAGGAAACGACTACAAAGAAGGCTACTCCGGAGCGTGACGCAAAAGGTCGCTTCATAAAGAAAACCGATTCAGAAAAGAAGACGACAACAAAAAAGACAACAAAAAAAGCTGCATAAAAACACTACTGTAATAGCAGTCCCCTACAAACCAATAATATTGGTAAACTAAAGCATTGATATTCTGTTTTTATATCAATGCTTTAGTCTTTTTACATCTATGCTTTCAGAAAAAAGTTGTTATAACTTTCCAAATTCTTGTTACAACTTCTCAAATTCTTGTTACAACTATTCTACCAAAGCTTTGCTCTTACAGAATCGCTCCACCGTCTTTAACCTCAAAAACCTAACCCTCTAAACCCTCATCCCGCACTCTATGCGGTAATCGCCTTAGCGCTTTCACCAAGCGAAGCGACTGAAAGAAATTATACAAAATGAATTCAAATTATTCAAAATGACATGCTTAAAAGATTCTGGTTAATTTTTGAATCCATTTTGTGAAATTTCTTTGCGAGCAAAGCGAGTAAACTCGGTTACCATGCGTAAGCATGCCGAAAGCACCAGCCGTAAGGCTGCCGAAAAGAGAATATGAAGAGGATGTTATCACTCGGTTACGCTCGGTTGAATTTGCAAATCCAACCGAGCGAGAAGGGTGCAATCAATTCTTCGACGAGCCATGCGGCAAAGCCGATTACTAACGAACAGGACGAACCGGGAGCCCGCTGCTACGGAAAATGAAGTTCCCCCAGGCCATACCCCCGGAACCGAAGCCCAAGACGTAAGCTACGTCCGGGTGGCTCTCGTGAAGTGACGACGACCAATAGTCGCCCCAATCTCCATCGTTGTAGAGCCAGAGGTCGCCCGTGGCAGGAAGAAAGATGAGAATACG
>FLNX01003312.1_pt1 | contig 70476 bp, 44 predicted proteins | sample 1140341 | NCBI WGS metagenome assembly FLNX01 (sample SAMEA3878208, study PRJEB12797) | bioreactor metagenome | biome: Moose rumen | place: Sweden | collected 2011-10
GTTTGGCAGCGGCTTTCTGCTGTAAGGCTTGGTCGGTGAGAGCCACCACGCGCGGGTCTGCCATCGTCGCCTCCGTCGCTTCGAGCAGCAAGAGCCTGCCTGCGGCACATGCCTCGAAATAGACCCCGCCGGGCTTGTAGTACCGCTCATGCTCCGAGCCTGCCTTAGGGAACCCGTCAGTGAGCAGCACCACCACGGGCCACCCCGCCTCTCTCACGGCACGCACTATCTGTCGCTCGCCCTCGCTGACCGCCCCGCTGTAGGTCACCGCGCCCTCCTCTGCGGCTCGCAGCGTGGCGGCTTGTTGGGCGGCTATACGCTCCGCAGGAGCCGTCCGCGAACACTCCACCGACTGCCGCTGCGGGTAATCGAGCAGGAAGAGATTGCCTAACGCGGTGAAGGTCAGCCCTGCGGCTTGCACCTCCCGCCGCAGGCGGAATAGATCGGGGTTCAGCCTGCGCAGCATCGCCCTGTGCGGGTTATCGTGGATATAAGCGACCATGCGATTGAGCTGCCCTTTCGCAACCAAAGTGCGGATGTATGGCGGCTCAAAGCGATATGGTAGAGAGGGCTTATCGTTTTTATTGTCCCCCGCATTATCGTTTTTATTGTCCCCCGCGTTCTCGTTTTTATTACCCCCCGCAGATTTAATCTGCGGGTCTATAGAAACGAGAGACGGCTGCGGGTCTATAGAAACGAGCGAACAAAGCGGAGCATAGTGCGCGAGGATAATCTTGTGCCACGCTTGGCGCATGCTGCGCCCCACTTCTTTGATAGAATACGGATGCTCCTTTTGCACCCACAGCACCACATGTATGTGATCGGGCATCAGCAGCTTGGCACACACCTTAACAGCAGGGAAAAACGATGGCAACTGCTGTATATTGCGAGAGACATCCAACCCAATAGGCGATAACTCTACGCGGGCAGTAGAAACATCCCCGACCAACTCCCCTAATATAGGCCGCCGGTCATGCACCACAAAAGTGAGGTGATAGACCCCCTCTCCCTTGAATATATCCTTATGCTGCTTCCAAGTAAACATGGCTTTGCTTTTTTTGTTTCTATATTTTCTCTGCTTTTCTCGTTTCTATATTCCCCCGCAGATTGTATCTGCGGCCTATACCTTACTATAGGGATACCGAAAGGATAGACTACCGCTTCCAACGAATAAGAATGCGCTTAAAAATCTCCTTGCCGTCTATTGTCGGAGCAAATAAGTCATATTCATTATCCTTTCCATGATTGGCGCATCCCACTATTTCGAATTGCTCAGGTCTATACTTATCGAGGAAGGAGATAGGCACGCCCATTACTCCGTCATAGTCGCTTGGTATGGCATCGGTGTAGGGCACTTCGATGGCATCGTAGTTGTCGTAGTGTTGGTAGCCTATGCCTTTGATTTCCTTGTGGCGGCTGAACTTGATATTATCCGCCATGGTCATCAGTTGCAGGGGTTGGTGACGGCGACCATGGTCAAGGTTGGTGAACCAACATACATTTCTAAATTTAACAAGCCCTGTCGCTGCATCATATACGCCATCCGCGTAATCAGTAGAAGCACTGCCTGCAACACGAAAATAAGCATTGCCCGCTGCAAAACCATTGCCTAACCACATTTTATTCTCTTTAATCAGCGGGAAGACCTCTTTGTAGGTAATGGCATTCATATTGCCGATGATGAGGAATTGCTTTGTCGGAGCGCACGAGGCTCGCGTGCCTGCGGACGAGCCGTCCGCGCTCCCGGATAATATCCATGCGAGGAACTCACGGAAGAGCGAGAAGGGCGGATTGGTGATGATGATGTCGGCTTCGTCACGCAGGGCGGTTACTTCCGCACTGCGGAAATCGCCATCACCTTCGAGGTAGTGCCATTGCAGGGCGTTGATGTCGAGTCTTTTCCCCGCCCCCTGCCCCCTCCCCGCAAGCGGGGCGGGGGAGTTGGTGTCGCGCTCAAGGGTGAAGATCTTGCCTTTGACACGGCTTTTGTCGGCGTTGTATAGCGGGTTCTCCGTCTCGAAGAGGGTCGGCTGCCAGTCAGTCTTGTATTTCTTCGACTCGATGGCGTAGGAGGTGGAGATGAGTTTCTTCAGCCCGAAGTACTCGAAGTTCTGCGCAAAGAACTTGGTGAAGTTGCTCCATTCGGGGTCGTCGCAGGGCAGAAGGACGGTCTTGCCGCGAAACACATCGGGGTTATACTCGATGTAGGCGTTTATCTCTTTCTGTATGTCCGCATACTGGGTGTAGAACTCATCGTTCTTGGCAGACTTGGCTTGACTGAGATTTTGATTTTTTGCCATAAGGGGAATGGTATATTTGAAAGTGCAAAAGTACTAATTTTTTATCGTTTCTGCAAGGATTATGTTAGAAAAATGTTTTTGGGGTGGTTTTTGGTAGCAATGCTAAATAATGAAAACGGGAGAAATTTGTTTCAAACATTGTAAAAATGCAAAAAAAAGTTTAATTTTGCATTTTTAATTGAATTGCACGCAAACGCATACACACATTGCTAACCATATAGAATGCGGACGGAACCATATACAACCGAGCAGGTTATCTGTACCGGCTATAGAACACTATAGGACAATATGAATCTGACTAAAGGTATTTTGATTTCAAGATAAAGTAAAAACAAATAGACAACAATATATGAAACACTTAGTAGATAGGTGCTTACAAGCACTTGGAGACAAGTCAAATGTCGGACAAATGTTTGCACGCGAGTCGCGTGCGCTCCGACAAGTGATGTGGATGCTGCTCCTTTCACTTTTCATTTTTCAGTTTTCACCTGCAAAGGCAAACGATTATTTTGAGAAGGAGAAGCACTATAAGATTTATGCCAATGGTGCTGACAAGATCCATTTTATTATGCCCGTGTGGACATACGGGAAGAGTTATGACTACTATGCCTACGAGGATGGTGGTACGTGCAGTTACATCGCCTACAAGAAAACCGGCGACAGCGACTGGACCACTATCGCCAAGTACAAGTCCGACCGCTACGACGAGAACGAGAACAAAGACTCGAAGAAGGGAACGGCATACGTATGGCCTATGGCAGGTCAGGGTACTATTGTCGTCACTTCCATCGCGGATGGTGTGGACAAGCGTTTGACGAATAGCGGCAGCTGGAGCGATAAACTGTATGTTACGCAGAAAGACGACGACGACTGTCCGCAGGTGACGGTACTTGAGATGGACTGGTATGCACCAGAGTCGCTTGACGGCAAGGAGTATCAGGTGGAGATAGTGTCGCATTTCCGTCGCAGTTACACGCAAGGTAACGCAATGAACCTCACTATACCCGGCAACAGCACTTTCATCGGCTCCAACAACATCATGACTCCGCAACTCTATACGCCGTATATCTATCAGGTTAACGACAACGGTCCTACGGGTTACGGCTATGCTGCCGTGCCGTATATGGTATTCAACGACCCTGTCAGTTACACCACCTCGCTCAGTAGCCAAGTGGAGCAGATCTCTTCTCGCGGCGGAACGATGTACGTCATGACCAACGACACGGTGCAGGAGCAGTTCAATGCCACCTTCACGCTATGGCGCAACCAAGCCAATGCTGATTCGGTAAAGAGGGTTTCCACCGGCGTGGATATTCCGCCGTATCACCGTATATACGACTTCTCATCATCGGAGGAGACCGACTCTACAGGCACCTTTACGGGCAATAATATCCTTCGTTGGACCATAAAGAACCCGGGGCTGAAAGACCTTGTTGACGGTGACTTCTTTGAGATACAACGCGCCTTGGAAGAAGATTTCTCCGACGCTACCACTATCGAGGTGGTGCCGATGGTGCGCAATGCCACCAAGTCGCAATATACCTATTCCGACCAAAGCAGAGCCACATGGACGGGCAATGTATCGTCCAAATTAGTCAACAACGACCATTTGACCACAAGAGTCAATCATTATGTAGTGAATGACCTCAATGGTGAGCCGTTTGTGGAAATTGATGTGACGCTGCATGCAAGGAATGTGAGTATTCCCGGCTTACCCGTTTATTACCGTATCCGTCGTGCATCATCGTCGGTGTGGGGCTGGGACCAAGATTTCTCAAAGCATGTGACGATGTTCAAACATAATTTCCTTGCACCGCTTGCAGCCGAGCAGGAACAGTACACGCTCGACTCAGATTATGAGAACAACCATAAAGTTAATTTCAAAATCCACATAGACAACCGGATACCGACAACCGTTACTTCCATCGACAAGAGTAAGTGCGACTACACATATAGCATCAACAAGATATTAGATACGAAGAATATCACTATCAACTTATCCTACGAACACGATGAGTGGAGCGTTGATCCCGCCACCTGCATGGAGACCCGTATATTGGACGAAGAAGGTAAGGTGGTAAGAAGCTGGCAAATCCTGCCTGCCGGTGCATATTCCGCTCCTATGAATTGTACGCTGCAAACCAGAATAACACATTCAAGCATCAGCAACAATAATCAAATCTTCACATACAATAATGTCCGAGGCAGTTGTAACGTGGTGAATAAGACTTGGTGGTCACACGGATACTATATAGCAGGAACGGAGTTTTCTTACACGGGCGATGATATAGGCACAAAGATTTGGCAGATGCGCTCCTCTATCATCGATAGTCTGTACAATGTGATGATGAGTGAGAACATCATCTCACAAGGTCGCTGTATGTGGGATCGGACGGCGCAACTCGTCTTGCAACGCACCATCGAGGAGACAGGGCAGATGCAGGAGTTCATTATTCCGCAGGATAGTATCGTAAGACAGGCTGACGGTTCGTGGATGGCATCATTTACTGACGTGGCAGACAAGGCTTGTTCCCACTACAAGTACGCCGTGCGCATCGACCAGACCCGCTCCGACTTGCATGTGCAGGACTCCGTGTCGCTGCTACCTGTGCAACTGACAGGACCTAATCTGTACTTCGATGAGGGGGCTTCCATTACATCCTTCACAGCCACACAAGGTGATGCCACCACTGCAATGAAGAGCGGCGTGCTGTTGCGGTGGCAGACCAATACCAACAACTACGACGATTTTGTGGTGCTTCGTCAGCAGAAGAACTCCACCGACGCGGCAGACACACTGATTGTTACTTCCGAAAGCAGTTATTTCGACCGCAGCGCTTTGCCAAACGAGCATTATGACTACACCGTTGTGGCACGCTACAACTGCAACGGCAAAAACACCTCCAACTCTGCTACGGCAGAGGGTTGGCGCACTCCTTACGGCGAGATAAGCGGTTCCATACTGCTGCCCGACAACACAGGTATGGCAGGCGTAACGGTAGCCCTGCAAAATGGTGAAGGCAGCACTTTGCGCACACTGACAACCGACGCAAGCGGCGCGTATAAGTTCGACAGTTTGGAATATACACTTGAATCGAATTACAGCGTTATTCCTACTTCGCAGTACGGTACATTCTCGTTCAATAACACTTCGGCAGGAACGGCAAGCATCACGCTGTCGCAGGATAACGCTGTGGCATCGGGTATTGACTTTGTGAACACCTCTACCACACGTCTGACAGGTCGGGTGCTGTACAAGAAAAGTACGATACCTGTAGCAGGTGCCGTGTTCCTCTTGAACGGTGACACGGTGCGCCGAGGCAATACGCCGCTGACATCGGCTATCAACGGCAACTTCGAGTTGGTGGTGCCACTCTCACAGCCTTGTCGCTTGCAGGTGATAAAAGACGGACATACCTTCGAGGGAGACGGTATCTTGCGTGTTGAGGGCGATGAGGAAGAGTTCGCGCTGACCAAAGCCCTTGACGGCGTGCGGTTCTATGACATAACGAAAGTGAGGTTGGTAGGTCGCGTGGCGGGCGGTAACGACCAGCGCGACTTGGCTCGTGCTTTCGGCTTGGGCAAAAACAACCTCGGCGACAACGTGCAACTCGTGCTGCAACTTGAAGGCGACAACACCGCACATATAGTGCATGACCCCGACGACCTCGACAGAGATACGATAATACAGGTGGTGGAACACCGAGTGTATCAGCCAAGATTGGCTGATAGCACTACGGTCGGCACCACGCACACCCTCTTTGAGAAGAAGCGCATCACTATCCAACCTGATCCCGCAACGGGTGAGTTCGCAGTCGATCTGTTCCCCGTCAAGTATAAGGTGGTGCAGGCAACAGCCAACGGCTACGCTACGCTCTTCGGTTCGGGGCAAGGCAGTGAGACTTTCGACCTGACCGATGCCCCGCAGACTGAGTATATAGGGACGTACGACAAAGATGAGGGAGAGATAACGGTAGTGGAGAAACATTCGGCTATCCCTTCGGTATCCTATAAGTATCCCTATAGTGGAGGTATCGCCTCGCAGGGTGGACTCTTGAATGGCGACTCGGTACATTATAATGCCATCTACGACCGCATCTACCACACGCCGATGTTGGTAAGTATGACCCAGATGATTTACGGACTTGAACGCGACGGTTTGGGTGAGCCGACTATGGAAGTGAGTCATATCAACCCCGCGCTTGTAGGCACGGTGGACCTCTATCAAAAGCAGAGCGACGGTTCGGTGAAATATCTGTTAGAGCATCCCGTGTTTATCGGTGGCAGGAAGTATCAGTTTGTGGCAAGCGCTTACGAAGACTATTACTACAACAACGACCCGCAGTCGGGTACTCTCGACCGTGTACCACTACGCGGCGGTTCGGTAACGATACACAACGGCATGCACAACTCCACCGAGAGTCAGTCGTATGCGCTCGACCGCTACGGACAGAACAGCAGTATATGGCTGATGGTGGATAATATCGATGTGAACAACATAGGCAATAACGCACTTCGCACAGTGACCGCCGCCTTAGAGCAGGAAGGCAACATCGTGGAAACGACACTCTTCAGCGGATTCCTGACAGGTACGGTAGTACAAGAGAAAGACCTGCGTATGACCGACAGCGAGATAGTACTCTTGGATATCATCCGCGACCCGGGAGGCGCAGGCTCATCGGCTTGGATAGAGTCAGGAACAACATACTCATATTCATATAAAGACAGTTACGAGTGGGAAACGGGATTGAACATTGAACTGAAATACGGCTTGAATGTGTCACAGGATGTAGGTATAGTGAGCGCACCGGAAGGCATAGGTTCATATATCGGTGCCAACTACACCACGAGCCGACAATTCACCTTCCCCATACCTATCACGCACAGTTGGGCATGGGGTCATCAGTATGACTATAGCATAACCACTACCGACAGGATCTCTACCTCGTCAGTAACTGAACCCAAGGATGTGGGTGCGATGGCTGACGTGTTCTTCGGCACTACCATTGCGCAAGTGGCAGGTAAGGCAAAGACGGTGAGCCTCATCGGTGACAGCCTATTCCAAATGTGCCAACCGGCAAGAGAGGCGGGAGCGATGTTAGAGATAGCCTCCGGCACCACTGCCGATGGTAAGGCGTTCCACTTGGTGACAGGACAAAAGATAGTGCTCGGCTCCACGCTCAACACCACTTTTGCTTATACGCAGCATTATATCCTTAACACCGTGATGCCCGAATTGGCTATGGAGCGGCAGAACCTGTTAGTCATGTTCGACAGCAAGGCAGAGGCGCAGGCGGCAGCCGACCGGACAGGCGAACCTGTCTATTGGTATCACCCGACGGGCGAAATGACAAACACAACCGACACACTGCCCGCGAGTTATTATGAGATGGTAACGCCGCAGGGCGATAATCTATTCACCGACCGCGTTGCCGCACTGAATAATATGTTGCTCGAATGGACTACCATCCTCTATCAGAACGAGAAAGAGAAAGTGACGGCGCGCGGCTCTTCGGTATCTAAAGTGGGTACTTATAGCGTGTCGTATGGTGCTACGGTAAGTCACTCTGACTCATATACCGCCTCTGCCAACTACAACGAGATGCCGCAAGGCGGTGACCTGCTCATCTATGAATTGGAGAAGTCGGGCACTTCTGCGGGACAGTCGGCTCTGCAAACCATTGCAGACAACTTCATGGATTTCTGGGACACGCGCAGCGGCGAGTCTTTTGGCACATCGGCGGCTACGGCACTACAAGATTTCTATAACACTGTGGAAGACGAAGACGGACAGAGGACACTGCAGAAGAACCCCGAAGAGTTGGGCGTCGAAGACAACAAGTCGAAACTGAGTTTCTCGTTTGAGCCGGTACTGAACTTCGAGAGTGACGACCGTTCAACACAGGTGAAGACCATCAAAAAGACGGCGGGCTTTAATATCGTATCCGACCCTGATGGCGATATCACCGTGAGTGTCTATCGCGTACTGCTTGACAGCGTATGGGAGAGTTCTACGGAGTTTATACGCGAGCAATTAGATATCCTCAGCGATGACAACGATGCCCTCTACGGCTCGTATGTGTTCGTAACAGAAGCGGGTGCCACCTTCTGTCCGCATGAGGACGAGGAGCGCACCAATTTCTACAACAAGGGTACACTCATGAGCAACGGCACGCAGTGGATAGTGAAGCCGCAGATGACCGCCAACACCTATGAGATAACCAATGTGCAGCCGCAGAACAGCGCATATTTCCAAGTAACACTGATGAACAACTCCGAGGTGGATACCGGCGTTGCCAACCAAGGGCATTTCCTTACATTATTGCTCGACGGCACGACGAACCCCAACGGCGCAGTAGTGACGGTGGACGGTATGCCGCTCACGCAAGGTATCAGTTATTGGGTTGTGCCCGGGCAACCTGTCGTTAAGACGGTGCGCGTGGAACGCGGAACAGTAGATGACTACGATAACCTGCGACTGATTTTATATCCGTCGGATTGCGTGAAGACAGTCTCCGACATAAACCTCTCCGTACATTTCTTGCCGGTGTCAAGCGATGTCAATATCGCTATGCCGCGACAGAACTGGATAATGAACACCCTCTCGGCAAAAGACTCGACCGGCTATTATATCCCCGTGGATATCGATGGCTTCGACATACACCATAAGAACTTCGACCATATAGAGTTCCAATACAAACTCTCTACCGAGAGCGAGGATATGTGGGTTAACCAATGTTCGTTCTATGCCAACGACTCGCTCTATGCGCTTGCTACGGGCAACAAGGCGTTGATAGAGAACGGTCGTATAGTGCCGTTCCGCTTCTATGGCGAGCGTGACCCGATGGAGCAACGTTATGACCTGCGTGCCGTATCGTTCTGCCGCTACGGGTCGGGCTTCGTGACTAAGTCGTCGGCTGTCATCAGCGGCACGAAAGACACACGTCCTCCACGCGTCTTCGGCGAGCCGGAGCCGGTGAACGCCATACTCGGTGTGGGCGACAACCTGCGCCTGCGCTTCAACGAGCCTATTGCAGGCAACTATTTAGATGAGGACAATAACTTCCAAATCAAAGGTGTGACGAACGCAACGGGCATCACGACAGGTACTTCAGTACATTTCGACGGTTCGTTCGATGGTGCTAATACCGAAGTAAGTCGCAGTTTAGCAAGTAAGTCGTTCTCTATCGACCTGCTTATAAAGCCTGGTGCCGAGATGGACGGTGTCGAATATACATTCTTTGAACACGGCGATAGCGAGGGCGGTATTTGGTTCGGTGTGTCAGAGGATAACCGACTCTATGCACAGATAGGAGCAGATAAGGTTATGTCTAAAGTTATTGAACCTATACTCGAATTTACACGTGTGATCCTCGTTTATGACGATGAGCAGGGACAAGTCCGTTTCTTTGCCGGAACAAAGGACGTGACGGATAGTGAGTCAAGCTTTGAGACCGACTACACGCTCAATGCACCATTCTTCTTCGGCAGGCTCTATAGCGGTGCTATGAAAGAGGTGCGTATCTGGTCGAAAGCCCTGACACAAGAGGAGGTAGCCGCTACGCACATGCGCCGTCTGACCGGCTATGAGCGTGAGTTGCTCGCGTACTACACTATGGACGAAGGTACGGGTACTACCGTCAAAGACTATGCTAATGGTGCTACCCTCACGCTGAAGACCGCTTCGTGGAACCTGCCGCAGGGCATCTCGCTCGCTGTAAAGAACGGCGAACAGGTGCAACTCAACGGCAACCTGCTCGGGCGGTCCGCAGTCTATGACGAGACGCTGATGCTCTGGTTCCGCCCTGTTTCTGCCAATGGCGATGTGTTCTCCGCAGGATGGATAGCCGGAGAGTCCGGAGAGTCCGGCAATTCCGGAGAGTCCGGAGATTCCGGGGAATCCGGGGATTCCGGCACTTTGCTCGCCCTTGAGAACGGCAACCTCGTCCTCCACTCCGACAGTAACAAATGGTCGCTCGGAGCGATAACCGAGAACAACTGGCACCACTTCGTGCTGACCGTCAACCGCACCTATAACAACGTCTCGGCGTTCGTGGACGGCGAGATGACCGCCACCTTCAATGCTACTGAGTTAGCAGGCATCAGCGGTGCGATGTACTTCGGCGGCAACGGCTTTGAGGGTAATATCGATGAGTTTGTCATCTTCGAGCAGGCACTGCCCAAGACGCTCGTCGAAGAATTTGGTAACCACTCGCCCGCAGGCGATGAGATGGGCCTGATGGCGTACCTGCCCTTCGAAGAGCAGAAACAAAACGCCAACGGAGTACTCGAACTCGTCTTCTCCGCAAACGACCAAAGGCAATTCACCGACCCCAACGGCAATGTGATTGAGAAGGTTGTGCCGCTACTCATCGAGAGCAATCAGCCAATATTGGCTGATAGAGCAATCTATGCCCCCGTCACAGGCAATGAGCTGCTCTCGAAACTCAACTTCGACTGGGCTTTCAACCAAGATGAGTTGATGATTAACCTCAAGATGCAGGACCGCGAAATCAACAAGCGAACCGTGGTTGTTACCGTGCGTGATGTGGAAGACCTGAACGGCAACCCGATGCCCTCGCCTGTGATGTGGGTGGCGTACGTGGACCGCAACAGCCTACGTTGGGATGACAGCCAGTTGAACTTCTGGATATCCGACAAGTTGGCAATCAAATATGCTGACTATAACACCCGTGATATACGTATCATCAACAATTCCGGCAAGCGTCATCAATACACCATCGAGTCCGTACCCGATTGGCTGACAGTCAGTTCGACCTATGGTACTATCCAGCCCGAAGACGACATCTCGCTCACCTTCACCTTTGATACCTCCATACCTGTCGGCAACTACTCCGACCTCGTCTATCTGACCGATGAGAACGGACTAAGCGAGCCTCTGAAGGTGAACTTCATCTATGAGGCTACTTGCCCGTGGGACGAACCCGACAAGAACAAATATCCGCTGAATATGTCGCTCTGCGGACAGGTACTCATTGACGACAAATACGACACCAACTCCGCCGACAAGGTCATTGCCCTCTACCACAACGTGTGTGTCGGTATGGCTAATGTGGCGTTCGACAATCTCACCAATAAATCGGAGGTGTTCCTTACCGTCTATGGCAACGAGGCGATGTCGGGTAAGGAAATCACCTTCCAACTCTGGCAGGCATCGACAGGTAAGGTGCTTAGCCTCACCCCGTCGGTAAATGTGAAGTTCTCACACGGCAATGTCTATGGTTGCGGCAACGAAGAGCCTGTACGCTTCACCACAGGTGGTAGCGAGGTGCAGAACATAACCCTCAATGCAGGTTGGACTTGGACATCGTTTAATATCAATGTCAATGCCGATAATACGGGCGTTATCAATAATGTGATGACCGCTTCCGACCCGTGGACCGAAGGCGACCTTATCAAGAACCCTGTAACACGCAACTTCTGTACTTACAGCGAGTCGCTCGATCGTTTCACCGGCTCGCTCATCCATTTCCGTAATATCTATACACACATGGTTTATTGCAAGGAAGGCAACACGATGCGTGTGACGGGTGGCAAACTGCCTCAAGACTCAATGCGTGTAACCCTGCTCGGAGGCGGCAAATGGAGTCCGCTGCCATGTCATTACAGCGAAGCGACAACCGTCACCGAAGCCCTTGCCGACTATTTCGACAACGCTACGGCGGGCGACCTGCTGAAGAGTCACGATAAGTTCGCCGTCTTCTCTACCGACAAGAAATGGGTGGGCAACCTGACCGCCATCCGCCCGGGCGAAGGATACCTCTTCCGCCGAATGGGCGAAGGCGATGTGGTAATTCATTTCTATGACAAGAGTAGTCGGAATACCGGTATGCCGGAATCCCGGAATCCCGGAATCCCGAAATACCGGAATACCGGAATACCGGAATCCCGGAATACCGAAATCCCGGATTCCCGAAATCCCGAAGAGTCTCCCGCCTTCTCCAACCCCGCCGCCGCAACCAACATGACCATGATTGCGCGCATCGTGCATCAGCCAATATTAGTGCATCAGCCAATATTAGTGCATCAGCCAATATTGGCTGATAATCCCATCTTGCGCACATATGTAGGCTCTGAACTCGCGGGTATTGCTATGCCGCAAGTCATTGACGGCGACACGCTCTATTTCCTCACCATCCAAAGCGATAAGGCAGGCGAGAGACTCACCTTCAAAACGGAAGACGGCATCGTGCTTCATCCGGTTATAAAGGAAAATCGAGATACCGAGATACCGGAATACCGAAATACCGAAATAAGAAACATCCCCGACTCCCATCATGGTTCGCTCAAAGCACCCGTCCTGCTTACGCCGGATAGTGAGGGCAGCAAGGTTGAGAAAATGCTTATCGACGGAACTTTGTATATCCGTCAAGGCAGTACTTATTACAACGCTACAGGTCAAAAAGTTAATAACCCTCTAAAATAAACGAATATGAAACGCAATAGTTTAATAATCTGTATTCTGTGTTCTCTGCTCTGTGTGTTTGTCGGCTGCAAAAACGATAAGGAAAAAGAACCAGAATCGTTTGTTTCTGACAAAGCGCGTCCCACATGGACTATTCCCGAGGACTATGACTATACCTCATCTATGACCGCTGTGGTCAAGGTGGACCTCGCGGCGCAGTACCCCGACAAAGCCGCTGATTTTCAGTTAAACGACAAAGACCTTCTCGCCGCTTTCAGTGGCGAGGAGTGTTTAGGCGTTGCCTCACCTCAAGACGGCTTGTTTTACCTATATATCGTGACACCAAGTGGCTCAAATGGTCAAATTGTAAATGACCAAATGATAAAATTGGTTTATTATTCGGCACATTACAAGAACCTCTTTGAGGCGGCAGATGCTTTTCCCTTCGCTAACGATACCCAACAAGGCACCGTTGCCGAACCGTTTATTCCGACCTTGGTAGAAGCAAAATAAGTCCGTGCCGCCCGACCCGCTTGAATTAAAGGAGTCGGCAACATATCAATCATTACAATGTCAGTTTTTGCTGTATCTTCTTGATTATTTGCAAAAGTTGTATTAATTTTGCAATGTGAATACTTTCGGTAACATATTTCGTTTTACTTCTTTCGGCGAGTCCCATGGCAGTGCCGTAGGTGGGGTTATTGACGGTTGTCCGGCAGGGTTGGAGATTGATTTTGACAATATTAAGTATCAACTCGACCGCCGTGCCGGACGTGTTGATAATCCGTTGTCCTCCGCGAGCGCGGACGATGGCGTACAAACATTGTCGGTCAGTACACGAGCAAAATCCGAACGAGATGAGATTGAGTGGCTTTCAGGCATATTTAACGGGAAGACATTGGGTACACCGATTTCTTTTATTATCCGCAATAGTGACACCTGTCCGGATGATTATTCCGAATTGGCTCATATCTATCGTCCGGGACATGCGGACTATACATATCAGGCTAAATATGGTATCCGCGACCATCGCGGCGGCGGCAGGGCATCAGCCCGCGAAACGGCGGCTCGCGTTGTTGCCGGCGCAATAGCCGGACAAATACTGAACAAACAGGGTATTGAGATTAAAGCACAAATCATTCAAATCGGCGATAAGACCAATCCCGCCGAATGGTGTGAATACGTCAGAGATATTGGGGGCGAAGGTGATTCCATCGGCGGCATAATCCGCTGCACGATACGTCATTTACCTGTTGGCATAGGAGAGCCGATATTCGGAAAATTACAGTCACGGCTCGCATCTGCAATTCTTTCAATCAATGCCTGCCGTGGTTTTGATTTCGGTACAGGTTTTGACGGTGTCGGTCTCAAAGGCAGCGAAACAAATCAACTTTCCGGCGGCATCCTCGGTGGTATTTCCGATGGTCAGGATATAGTATTCCGTGCTGTATTCAAACCTGCACCAAGCATCAGTAAAAACCAAAAAGCACTTGACGATAAAGGTAATACCGTTGACCTGCGAATCAAAGGCAGACATGACGTGTGTTTCCTGCCACGCGCTGTCCCCGTGGTAGAAGCAATGACGGCATTGGTGTTAGTGGAGAGTTGAAAGTTGAGAGTTGAGAGAATATGAAAATTTTTATTGCACCGCTGAACTGGGGTTTGGGTCATGCGACACGTTGCATACCCGTAATCCGTAATTATGTCTCGCAGGGGCATGAGGTTGTTATCGGCAGTGACGGTTTATCATTAGATTATATCAAATCCTATTTCCCTACTCTTCGGGTTATCGAACTTCCTAATCTTAATTTGTCGTATTCGGCAGGCTCGTCCCAAGTATGGGCTTTGCTCAAGCAACTGCCGCATTTCATCCGATGGAAAAAACGCGACAAAAAGGCTATCCGCCAAATTCAACAACACGAGCATTTCGACATTATTATTTCCGACAACCGTTTCTGGTTATACACTCCTAACACTCACTCCGTCTATATCACACATCAATTACATATACGTCTGCCTCGCGGCTGGCATTGGTTAGAGTTCGCTGCGGAGTATTGGCACAGGGGCATTATAGGACATTATGACGAGTGTTGGATACCCGATTACGTTGAGTTTCCGTCAATGGGCGGTATCCTTTCCCATCCTGCGGTAATGCCGCGAAATGCGGTATATATAGGACCCTTATCGCGTTTTGAGCAGACCGGCACAACGGTCGATACAAGAGTCCGCCGACAATCGTTGGATGGTAAAATCGTGGAACAAAAAGCAGCAAGAATAGCCATATTGAGCGGTTTGGAGCCACAGCGTTCCATTTTCGAGCAACAATTACGCAAGCAATATGGCGACAGTATTCTAATTATCAACGGCAAGCCGCCATTCCCGCCGGACAGCCTATTGACTGAATACATGTTGCACGCCGAAGAAATAATCAGCCGCTCCGGGTATTCTTCCATTATGGACTATACCGCTTTAGGTGTTTTGGACAAGGTTAAAATGGTTGCCACACCCGGGCAACCGGAGCAAGAATATTTGGCAGAGTTGCATAGTTTACAAAAAAAGAGTAATTTTGCAGACAGAAAATCAGCATTCAACCAATATAACAACTAAGATATGACACAACAAAAAAATCAGACTGAAAAAATACAGCGCCATCTGAAACAGATGAAAATGACAACGGTTGTTCTGTTTTGGCTCACACTGGCACTCGGAATAATTGATATAGTATATATATCGGTTTTTGAACATCAGACATGGGAGGAAATAATATTTCGAGCCATGCAATATGTAGGAATGATACTTATCCTTGCCGCACCGCTTTTGCTCAAACGCTTTCAGATTACCGTGCCTATCACCCTGTCGGTCTTAATCGGTCTCTTTTCGTTTGGAGCATTAGTACTCGGCGACGGGTTGGATTTGTATGGCAGGTTTACATGGTGGGACTCGCTGTTGCATGCTTTCTCAGGAGTACTGCTATCGTATATTGCGCTGTGGCTGATTCACCTGATTATGGCGCGTAACAGCAAATATATATTTCTGAACAAATATTTTCTTGCATTATTTTTGGTGTGTTTCTCGGTTGCTTTGGGAGCAATGTGGGAGATAATAGAATATACCTATGACAGCATTATGGGTACCAACACACAACAATTTATGGCAACCACCACGGGAAGTATCTATTCTGACAGCGATATTCCATATTACGGTCATGAGGCACTGAAAGATACTATGACTGACCTTATCCTTGACTTTGTAGGATCAATGATAGTTGCCATATATAGTATAATCCGCCACGATGACTTGAAGAAAAATTATTCACTTATTCAGCAGATACTCAAGAGCAATTAGCAATAAGACGATTGCCGGCAGACATGCAACAACTTATGCCTGCAACTTACGACCAATCGGTCTCGCTACATGCGACTATTGCTTGCAACTAAAAAATATAAAATGTCAAACGAAAAAATAACACGTCAGTACATTGACTCATTCATGGCTGACTTAATTCGCAAAAATCCGGGTGAGAGTGAGTTTCACCAAGCGGTAAGAGAAGTAGTGGAGAGTGTTGCTCCATACGTTATGCAATATCCCTATTTACGTGAACAGAAGGTGCTTGAACGCATTGTTGAGCCTGAGCGCGTGATTATGTTTCGTGTTCCGTGGGTTGATGACAATGGTGAGATACAAATCAATCGAGGCTATCGTGTTCAAATGAATTCCGCTATAGGTCCCTACAAGGGCGGCATACGTTTTCACGCAAGTGTCACGCTTAGCATTATGAAGTTCCTTGCTTTTGAGCAGACCTTCAAGAATTCGCTTACCACACTGCCTATGGGCGGTGCAAAGGGCGGTAGTGATTTTTCGCCTCGGGGCAAATCCGATGCGGAAGTGATGCGTTTCTGCCAGTCATTCATGACTGAGTTGCAGCGGCACATAGGTCAGGATACCGATGTTCCGGCAGGTGACATAGGTGTCGGCGGTAGGGAAATAGGTTTTCTTTTCGGGCAATACAAGCGCTTGCGCGATGAGTTTACCGGCACACTGACGGGCAAAGGGCAATACTGGGGCGGTAGCCGTCTGCGCCCTGAAGCCACAGGCTATGGACTGTGTTATTTTGCACAAGAGATGCTTGCCACACGCGGCATAACATTTGAAGGACAGACTGTATGTATATCCGGAGCGGGCAATGTTGCGCAATATGCCGCACAAAAAGCCATGCGTCTCGGAGCAAAAGTGGTGACTCTGTCAGACAGCGATGGTTTTATATATGACCCCGACGGACTGACCGAGGAAAAACTTGATTGGGTGCTGGAACTCAAGAATATACGTCGAGGCAGGATAAGCGAATATGCCAAACATTTTCCGCAAGCGCAGTATTTTGCAGGCGAGCGTCCGTGGCGCATAAAATGCAACATCGCTTTGCCTTGTGCAACCCAGAACGAAATAGAGCGTGACGATGCACAACATCTTATTGACAACGGCTGCCTATGTGTAGCAGAAGGAGCAAATATGCCTTCTACCCCCGAAGCAATCAGCATTTTCCAACAAGCACATATTCTATACAGCCCGGGCAAGGCAAGCAATGCAGGCGGCGTGGCAACCAGCGGTTTGGAGATGACACAAAACTCTATACGCCAACGATGGACAGAAGAAGAAGTTGACCAACACCTGCACCGTATTATGTCCGACATTCATGCGGCATGTCTGAAATACGGCAAAGACGATGACGGATATGTCAATTATGTCCGCGGCGCAAACATTGCAGGGTTTATCAAGGTCGCCAACGCGATGGTTGAACAAGGTGTCGTGTGATTAATTTGGCATTAATAATGGAAAAATAGGAAATATTTAGCGATTTTTTTATAAAAAACACTATTATTTCACAAAAATATATTAATTTTGCGACATAATACGGATAACGGTAAAAAAAATCGCAAGATTATAAATACATTATGGACACAGACCTCACCAATTTGATGACAATACGTATCCGGCGTATTCTTCTTGTGTGTACCAACTATGACAGTTTTGCACTTGAGGAAGACGGGCGTATTGACGTTCAGATTGCGCAGGAATATGCAGAACTGAATCTGTCCAACCCTCCCTCTATCATTCGCGCAGAGAACCATGAGGATGCCCTATTGATGGTGCAAAAAGGCGAACATTTCGACCTCGTGATGATAATGAACAACGCGTCAGTAGAGAGTACATTTGAATTTGCCGACAAAATAAAGCAAATAGACAGCAACACACCGGTTGTACTGCTGACCTCGTTTTCCAAAACAGTATATGAGCGAGCATTGGCGAACAAGCGTATTGACCGGACCACGTCCACAATTGACTATATATTTTGCTGGAACAATTCTACCGACCTGATAATAGCGATTATCAAACTCATTGAAGACAAGCTCAATGCCGACCATGATATCCTGACCGAAGGTGTGCGAGCTATACTTCTCGTTGAAGATTCCATCCGTTATTATTCAACTTACCTGCCGCTCCTATACACTCTTGTATTGCAGCAAAACAGCATAGCCATCAGAGACGCACTGAATGAGAAACAGCAGTTGCTACGAAAACGCTCACGCCCAAAAGTTCTGATGGCAAGATGCTATGATGAGGCAGTTGAGATATTCAGGTGCTATTCAGGAAACATAATAGGGGTAATAAGTGACATTGGTTTTGTAATACACAAAGGCGATTTACCGGATACTGAGAAATTAGATGCAGGAGTGGACTTATGCCGTTTGATTCGTGAAGAGATACCGACCATGCCTGTTCTGATGCAGTCCTCGCAGGAATCCATGCGTCAGGTGGCATGCCAATTAGGTGCCGGTTTTGTAGTAAAAACAAGCAAGACACTGACACAACAATTAAGCGAGTATATAGGCAGGGAATTCGGTTTCGGCGATTTTGTTGCCATAGACCCACAAAACGGACGCGAGATAGCACGCGCTAACGACCTTGAGGGCTTTGAACGCATCATAAGCACCATTCCGCCTAAGGCTTTCCGCAGGTTGTCAGACAACAACTATCTGTCCAAATGGCTTTTCGCACGAGGTCTGTTTGCCGTTGGCAAAGAGGTCAATCGGTTGAAGATTAAAGACGACGGCGATATAGAAAATATCCGTCAGGCAAACATCAGGTTGATACACGATTATCGGATTAATCAGGCACAGGGTGTAGTTGCCAAATACGATTCACGGACATATAATGACACAATATGGTTTTCTCGTGTCGGCAGCAGTTCACTCGGAGGTAAGGCACGCGGTTTGGCATTTTTAAACCATGTGTTACAGAAATACGACCTCTACAATCATTGGGACGGAGTGCGCATACTCGTTCCCCGAACAATGGTTATCACTACGGAGTTCTTCGACCGATTTATTCACGACAACGGGCTGCAATACGTTATTGAATCCGACCTGAACGACGATGAGATATTATCGGAATTTGTCGCATCCACACTGCCACAAGACCTCAACAACGCTTTGCGACATTTTATCCGCGTTACCAACAAGCCGTTGGCTGTCCGTTCTTCGTCGAAATTGGAAGACTCGTATTACCAGCCTTTCGCCGGGGTGTATTCCACATACATGATTCCCTCCACTGAAAATGAAGACCAGCAGCTTCGTCTTCTCGGCAAAGCGATAAAAAGCGTATATGCCGCTGTTTATTTCGCTTCGGCTCGCGGATATATCACCTCGACAGCCAATGTTATTTCTGAAGAGAAAATGGCTATCGTCATCCAAGAGATTTGCGGCGAGGAGCAAAACGGACTTTTCTTCCCCACTCTGTCAGGTGTGGCTCGAAGCGTCAATTTCTATCCTGTAGGACATGAGAAAGCCGAGGACGGGATTGTAAAAGTGGCATACGGGTTGGGCAAAGTGGTTGTTGACGGCGAACAGGTATTACGTTTCTCACCCAAATATCCGAAACATGTCATGCAGACTTCGACACCGGAATTGACCATGAGTGAAACTCAAAAGAGTATGCTTGCTCTCTCAATGCAACCCGACAAATTCAAGACATCCGTTGACGACTCAATAAACTTAAAACGACTGACTATTAGCGATTGTGAGCAATTTGAGTCGCTTAAGAACGTGGCTTCAACATACGACCGTGAGAACCAACGAATTGTTGATTCCTGCTACCCCGACGGACCGCGTTTTGTCACATTCGCCTCTATGCTCAAATTCAACACCTTTCCGCTTGCAGGGATAATACGTGAGTTACTTCACATAGCGCAAGATGAGATGCGGTGTCCTGTTGAGATAGAATTTGCCGCCAACATACCATCATCAGACAAACAACCGGCAATTTTCAACGTGCTGCAAATCAGACCTATATCAGCTGACAGTCTCAACGTCAGTATTGATTGGGAATCAATAGATCAAACCGATTCGCTTATTTTGTCAGACAGCGCACTGGGAGTCGGCAACATAAACGGAGTCAGAGATGTTATTTATCTGAAAAAAGCCTCTTTCGACAAAATGCGGACTCGCGAGATGGCGCAGACGTTACGTCAGTGGAATACTGAAATGCGCGAGGCGAAAAAGAATTATCTGCTGATAGGGTTCGGCAGATGGGGTTCGGCAGAGACAACACTCGGTGTTCCTGTTTTATGGAGCGACATAAGCGAAGCCAAAGCAATTGTTGAATGCAGTTTGGACGATTTCAGAGTTGACCCGAGCCAAGGTTCACACTTTTTCCAGAATATGACCTCGTTTAATACGGGATATATCAATGTTGACAGCTACTGCCGTCCGCACGACATCTATGACGAAGAACAACTCAACCGGCTGCCTGCAATCGAAGAAACAGAATTTGTCAGACATGTTGTACTGAAAAACAATATGCAGATATGTGTTGACGGTTTTCGTAACCATGCCTGCATCAAAATATGATTAACAGCTATCCGCTGACCTAAGCGGACAAAGCACTTAAAATAAATTGTAATGAAAGACAACGGATTTATCGCTAAAGGAAGAGAATGGTTTGCGCATGAAAGCAGGTCCACATCACTCATTTTCCTCTCCTTCGTACTGATTACTTTCGCAAAGACGTATTTATTCAATTACTTTGCGTTTTACGAAAGTTTGCTACCTGCAGGTTCAGAGTCGCTTAATCACTATTTCGGCTCTATGCTCTGCAAACTGTCAGTTGCCCTGATGTTGGGTGCCCTCACATTTGTCATTAAAGACAAACGGTGGCTTATTCTTGTGTCGCTGATTATAGATATCTGGTGCATTGCCAATCTTGTCTATATGCGCAACAACAATATGGTGCTTGACGGTGAGGCTTTCAACCAAGCAGGCAATATTCACGGCTATTTCTGGTCGGTGCTGATTTATTTTGAATGGAAGATTGATTTGATATTTGTACTGCTGACAGCCCTGTTCAGTTGCATATTTATCTTTACCGACAAATCCGACCGCATAGCACCGCTATGGCTTATAACCATGATGGCAGCTATTATGCTTCGCTTCGTAGGAGCCGGTTTGGACGATTCTCTCGGCAACAACACTCTCACACGCGATGGTCGCGAATATGTCTATGGATGGAGTTTCTCAAATATGGTAAAACAAGTTTCTATTATAGAATCCCCCGCATACGTAATTGCCGACTATATTGAGATGAAAAAGGGCAGCCAACCTTACCACCCGATGACAAGGCAGAACAAATTCCACATTGCCCCGCTGATTAACGAGAATGACTATCACACTTCCAACGAGCCGCTTATCATCATTCTGGTTGAGAGTCTTGAAAACTGGGTTTGCCGTCCTGACGTGATGCCTAATCTCTATGCTCTGAGCCAAAGTGAACATGTACTTTATGCCGACCATATCAATACACAGACTATGGGAGCACCGTCAGCCGACGGGCAGATGATAGTCAATACAGGACTGCTGCCTATCAATGCCGGAGCCACATGTTTGCATTATCCGCATAATGTATATCCGGCTTTAATGAAAACTACTACCGAAAAATCGGTATGCCTGCTCTCACATAATATTGATGTATGGAATCAAAGGGAGATGTCACCGGCATTCGGCTATGATACAACAATAGTATTCAGCGATATTGACACACTCTTATTCAACGAACTTAATCATTTGGTTGACAACGGCGAGCGGCATATACAATGTATCACGCAATCAACTCACGCTCCGTTCAACAATCACGAGCTCTCATCGCTTGAACTGCCGAGCAATATGCCGCGAGTTATGCGCAACTACATTCGTGCTTTCAATGCTTTCGACAACGGTCTGAAGATATTTCTCGACAAGTTGGAAAGCGACACCATACTGCAAGACTACACTATAGTTATCACCGGTGACCACCGCATACTGCACCGCGAGAAACGCGAATCAATGATGCGCTACTGCAAGAAAAACAATTTGGACTACGATGCAGGCAACGACTGCCTGCCGCTGATTATCTATTCACCACATATAGAAGGCAACGAATACATCAAAACAGATGCATACCAGATGGATATTTACCCGACAGTGCTGAACCTTATCGGACAAAAGGATTATACATGGAGAGGTATCGGTACTAATCTGCGTGATGATGCATCTTTGTACAATCGTTTCACCGGTTCGCACGATGCCGCAGTGATTTGCGACCAGATAATTCGCAACAACTATTTCAAGAATTTCAATGTAGGCGACTAAAAGGCTATACGGAATGTCAGTTTTACTCCGTTTCGTCCCCACGCGCCAATCTTGCGGCGATGAATGCCATCGGGCAATAAATAGTCATTATAGGTCAGACGGCGCACGTAATCAATACGTATAAATTTGAAGATATTCTCAAAACCTGCCGTAATCTCCATATAAGGCAATTTGCCAATCGGGGAACATGTCTGACCTGAAACATACATTCCGTCAGCGTCAAAAACAGGCGATTGAGGAAATTCATACAACCCTTCATTACCCGCAATGTAAGGGTTGTTCTTTTTGGTTAATCCGCCGTAAATACCGGAAAAAGATACCACGCCGCGCAGTTTGAGTTTGTTAATGCCCGGAATACGGTTCAGAATCCATCCTTTGAAATAATAAGTGGCATATAATGCAACATATTCATCGAACAGGAACTCCATCGGTTGCATCAGGTTAAACGACCGTTGCGCAAGAAATATGGATGTTGAGGAGTTAGGAATAAACAATTCCGTGAACGGCACTTTGTTCCAAACCATGCCGCCCTGCAGCCGCAGGTCTATATGTCCGAAAGCCGAGAGCCAGAAGCGTTTGTCAGCCGTCAACTCAGTCTTATTTATCAGGAAACCGCTACCGCCGTATTTAGTGTCATCAATCCAGCCTATAGTATGCCGCAGGCTGATAATAGGGGCATCCTTGTCCATAGCAAAAGGACTTTGGATACCCATTCTGTCAATAAATACTTTTGCCCCGGGGGAATACTTCAATTCCGCATAACCGGAATATGACAGATAATCATGAACACGCTGTGTCCCGCTTATCAAATCATTCGTATAGTCTGTTATGCGATTATAGGTCATCTCGCCTGCCGCCTCATTGTCGGCAAAGTCAAAACCGCATTTCAGCGTCAGCCCGTTCTGCCAATCTTTCATATAGTCGAGTTTGGTATGAAAAACATACTGGTTATAACCCAACGTGGGTTTGGAGGTCGGGATAGAATTCAATATGTGGTCGCGGCGGATTATGTCGTTGGCTCGCCCGGGTTCTTCAACATCATACTGAACGGCAGCCTCGATATGGTGTCGCAGAGGGTCGTAAGCCCGCTTTTTCTTTTTGTCAAAAGTATATGTCAGCGTTGCATTATATTTCGGGCGCAAATCTGTGGTGCCTAAAGCCAAATAACCGCGCACAAACAACCGGTCATGCATCTTGGCAGTTGAAGCTCCGCCTATACGCAAGCGCACACCTTCCATCTTGTTCCAACTGATAGTCTGGTATATGGGACCGAGGTCAAATTTGCTGTCATCCATATCGCGAGCCGGCTTGGTGGCAACAAACTCGGTAGTAATAGCATTGACAGTCATAGCGAGAGTGGCAAACGTCGGGTTGGAAGTAAATTCACCGACAAGGTCATACACCGATGTTTCGTAAGGAGTAAGAGGTTCGGGGCGGATTTCATTCCATGCCGCCATACCAAAACGTTGCGCAAGCGAGTCCTCGATTGACTCTTCCAATGACATTGAAGAAAATATCTCTTTGTCAATTGGTGTCTCGAGATCCCAGCCGGTATATATCTTGGTCTGCCGCGCCAACATGCCGTATTTATTGTTATACACATAAAACTTGGCTTGTATATTGGTGCGGTCAGGAGCCCATAACCCGTTATCCAACTGTTTGTAAGTATGCTCAATCGAATAGTTGCTGACAAAATTAAGGTTTATTTCCGGAGGCACATTGATGGCATAGCGTTTGATTTTATACGTTGAATCGTTGACTATATAAAGATGCCCTGTAAAACCGTAACTCTCCGAGTTGACAGGCACAAATGCAAGATCTATACATTGATAGCCGTCAATAAGAAGGGTGTCCATAATATAGTACTGATAGAAAGCAACGGCAATAGCGGAGTTCAACGGACTGACAAACCTGTTGTACAACAAATTCATATTCTCATGGTTGATATCAGGCTCTTTGAATATGGAGTTGACATTTTCCTGAAACGACTCCGAGTCAATCACATCCTCCAAACCGAAGATACGCTTCTTTTGCACGACACGCTTGTCGCGGTGCGGACTGCGCTGATAATATTCGTTGGTCAGAAGTTCACGGATACTGACCGTTAACGAATGATTTGCACTCGTAGTGTCTATATATTTTTCCGCAAAAGCAAAATTTTTCCAAAAGCCTTTTTGAAAATTCGGATGGAAATTGTCTAATGCAAACGACATCCGGCTGTAAGACTCGGCAGTGTAATAATCCTGTGATTTAACAGAAAACGAATCTTTCCGTGCAATCACGTTTTTTATCAATTCCACCGCCGGATTACCTTTGCGTTTATATTCACGACGTTTGTTCTTCGGGGTAACTATAACGTCTTGCAGTCCGATTGCGTCAGGTTGCATTTTTATACGCATATTGGAGCGCATCTGCCCTGAGCGCAGTTGTAGGACTTCAGTCTTGTAGCCTAACATTTGAAAAACAAGGTTAGTGTAACCGGCAGTGTTGGAGACTGAAAAATTGCCCCCCGTATCGGATGTTGTACCAACACCGGTACTTGTTGTTTTACCATTGGCAATCTTACCGAAATAGATTTGCACAAAAGGCAGCGTTTCACCCGTTTGAGCATCAACCACTATACCTTGACAACCCGTAGTCTGCTGAGCATTGAGCGCACAACATATAATAAGCAACAACGCTGCAAAAAAGCAACGTTGCGACCAAACTGTATATATGTGCGGAAAACTGTTAATCACAATTTTTCTTTCTTATATCGAGCGCAAATATCATCATATCGCATCATCACCTCGTCAACCACATTTTCCCATGAGCGTGTGAGTGTTTTCGAGGCATTTTCGCCAACACGCCGCAAAGTTTCCGGTTGCTCGATAAGTCGGGAAAGCATTGCTGCATATTGCGAAGTGTCGTTTGGTGAAAGAAAACCGTTGACACTATCTTGAATTATCTCTGATGCTGTTGAGCCTTGTAGCAAAACCGAGGGAGTTCGAAGAGCTGCTGCCTCGCGAACCACAAGAGGAGCATTGTCATAAAGCGACGGAAACAAAAATATATCAGCTGCCGAATAATACCGGCGCAACATATCGCGATCTTTTATAACTCCTACCAATTGAACCTTATCATTAAGTCTGAGTTGATTAATCTTTTTCTTTATGCCGCCCAGAGCATACCCTGTGCCTACCATATAGAGCTTGTAAGGATAATCTTTTATCAACGCAATACTGTCTAAAATAAAGCCTATATTCTTCTCCCAGATATGCTGACCAACAAACAACAGCATTGTATCACTATCTTTTAGTCCGAGTTTCTGACGCATTTCTTTACGCACCTGAAGATATGTGTCTTGCGTAGTGTATAAATCGCTACCGTTATCCACGACGGTAACCTTGCCTTTATACCCATACTCTCTCAAAGTAGGTTCTACCGACGCTTGAGGAATCCATACCTCATCTGCTTTCTCATAAAAATCAACAATGTAGTTTATAACTTTGTCAACGATATTTTTAACGTGAATAGCGCGCTCAAGATCCTGGCGATATTTAGAATGAAATGTAGCAACAAGAGGTATGTGCAACTTATGCGCAGCCCTCAATGCAAGAGCACCTGAAGTAAAAGGACAATGAGCATGAACGATGCTAAACTGCACATCAGACAGGTGCTTACGAAAGATATAATCGGTCATCGGCAAACCGATACGATAAGGTTTGCGCATTAACAAAGGAACAGAATGATAAGTGTAAATTTTATAAGGCGTCTCAACCATTTTAGGTGTGTATGGTGTTACAACACATACATCGCGCCCTCTATCATATATCCAATCAGCATAATTTTTAGCGGTCAAACCTACTCCGTCATATACAGGAGGAAAATTATCATTAAATATTCCTATCATCACGATATTTTTATTTTGGGTTGCAAAATTACATAAAAAATACGACCTGAACAAAATTAAAATAACTTAGTGCGGCATATAGAGTAATAAAAACGACTTATTTCTATAAAATTTGCACATTTCGTCAAATAATACTAACTTTGCAACGTCACATCAGGAGCGCGAGCATCCTGCTCGCGACCGGAACAAGGAAGGTATATAACAATTGTTATATAGAAACATATTTATTCCACATGCAAAAAGAATACCAAATGATTGCCAAGACATTCAAAGGACTTGAAGATGTCCTGGCTCAAGAGTTAATCAATCTTGGCGCGAATGATGTTGAAACAGACCGCCGCGTGGTTTATTTCAGAGGTGACAAAGCCCTGATGTACAAAGCCAATCTGCATTTGCGCACCGCATCGCGTATTCTCAAACCGATATGCACTTTTCGCGCTGATGATACAGACGACCTCTATTCCAAAATCAAAGAGGTTGATTGGAGTCAGTATATATCGGGTAATCAGTCGTTTGCCATCGACAGCACAGTCTATTCCGAAACGTTCAACCACTCGCAGTTTATCACTTACCGTGTCAAAGATGCCATTGTTGACTGGTTCAATGAACATAAAGGCAAACGACCGCGCATATCGGTCAGCAACCCGGATATTTACCTCAACATGCATATCAGTCACGACACCTGCACTTTGTCGTTAGACAGCTCCGGTGAGAGTCTGCACAAGCGTGGTTGGAGGGCAGAACAGACAGAGGCTCCTATCAATGAGGCTCTTGCTGCCGGAATGCTGCTCCTCGCCGGTTGGCACGGACAATGCGACCTGATAGACCCGTTTTGCGGGAGCGGCACTATACTGATTGAAGCCGCACTGATAGCCCTCGGCATTCCTCCGGGAATATACCGCAATCATTTTGCTTTCGAAAAATGGACGGATTTCGAACCTGAATTATTCCAACAACTGTATAATGACGAGTCCACAGAGCGCGAGTTTGATCATCATATCTTCGGTTCAGATAAAGCATTGAAAGCGATTAGAGTGGCAGAACGCAATGTCAAATCAGCCAACATGCAGAAATATATATCTCTCGAAGTGGCTGACATCAAGGATTTGCAACCTAAAACACAAAACTGCATTATCGTCACCAATCCGCCTTACGGCGAAAGACTTGACATCAAGAATATCATGGAGCTGTATGCCAATTTCGGCGAGGCACTTAAACACCGATTTTCAGGTAGCACGGCATGGGTTATTAGCAGCGATGAGCGTTATCTGAAAAATATGGGGCTAAAACCGTCTGCCCGTATCCCGCTGCTAAACGGGGCATTGGACTGCCGGTTTAACAAATATGAACTCTTTGAAGGCAAACGTAACGATTTCGTAAAGAGCAAAAAATCAACCTTTAACCGCACCGGCAAATTCGTAGATACCAATCACAGGCAGCGTCAAGCATTCACGGCTGACAACAAACACAAAAATCATACCGGCAATGAAAAAATACGTAATAATAGTGGCAGGAGGCAAAGGCACACGTTTTAGCAGTACTAATGTCACACCGACATCAGTGCCTAAACAATTCCTTTTGCTCAACAACAAACCTGTTTTGATGCACACGATAGAGCGTTTTCATGCCTATCTCTCCCAAGACGAAGAAGCAGGTGACACCATTCTTGTGTTGCCGCATAACCAGATTAATTATTGGCAGCAATTATGCAGCCGACATAGTTTCACAATCCCGCACCTGATTGTGGCAGGCGGAGAAACACGCTGCCAATCCGTTGAAAATGGTCTGAATAAAGTACCAAACGATGCCCTCGTTGCTGTACACGATGGGGTGCGCCCCCTTATAACCACCAAATTAATAGCACGTTGCTTCAATCAGACTGAACAAACAGGATGCGCTATTCCCACTATCCCTGCCACCGACACACTACGTCATATCACCGGCAGACTTATCGACCGCAACAGTATTCTCTCAGTCCAGACACCGCAAGTCTTTGATTCAACAAAACTGAAAGACGCTTACAATCAGATGATCACACATCAAACATCAATCTTTACCGACGATGCGTCAGTATATGAGGCAGCGGGATACAAGCTGACTTTTGTCGAAGGTGAAAACAGCAATATTAAAATCACCCGACCTTTTGACCTGTTAATCGCCGAATTTTTTATTAAAACCTTATCCGCCACCTGACGAACTGATACCGTTCAGCACTGCAACATAAATTTGGAAAATAAAGGAACTTCAACTTTTTTAGAAAAAAATCACAAAAAATTTGGTGTAATAAAAAAAATGTAGTACTTTTGCAGTCGCTTTTTAATAGGAGCATCTCTTATTGAAACATGACTTGAGGAAAGATGGCGGAGTGGTCGATCGCGGCGGTCTTGAAAACCGTTGACCTGAAAGGGTTCGGGGGTTCGAATCCCTCTCTTTCCGCAAGATGACTCAAAAGCAATCGTTTGTCAACATCGGCAGACGATTTTTTTATTTCCCCGCATATTATTACTCACTGAAGTTGCCCGCATATCACTACCTCGGTAATTTTTACCGAACTGAACATTGTCAATCATTCAGTATAAGACAAAAGAAAAAAAGAAAACAAAAAATTTGTATAAACGAAATAAAAACATTAACTTTGCAGGTTGATTAAGAAAATAATCTTTTAATACCATACTAACATGAATAAACGTATTTTGTTTTTGGCTGTTCTGGTTATGATAACCTGCGGCTGTGCGTTTGCTAAGAAAGACAAGAAAAATGTGGAGCAGTACGATGCCCGTTGCATTGCTTTCTACAATTTGGAAAATCTGTTTGACACCATTGACGATCCGGTGACCAATGATGCGGAATTTTTGCCTGAGGGCGGCTATCATTGGAATACCGTTAAATACCAACACAAGCAGCATAATATGGCATACGCGTTAATGAAAATTAACGAAAATGCCAACAAGAACCATGCTCCGTTGGCTCTGATAGGTGTATCCGAGATTGAGAACAGAGGCGTCTTGGAAGACTTGGTTGCCCAACCCGATATTGCACCGCTTAATCTGCAAATAATACATCAGAACAGTCCCGACCGACGTGGTATAGACTGCGCTCTGCTTTATAACCCTGCATATTTCAAGGTCAGCCGTTGGCGCGCAGTGCCCTTTGTGATGCCCAGCAACCCTAATTTCAAGACTCGTGACGTTTTGGTTGTAAGCGGCTATCTGCTGCCTTTCAACGAGAAGATTCACGTGCTGGTAAACCACTGGCCATCGCGCTATGGAGGCGAAGAGGCATCACGACCAAACCGTGCCCAAGCAGCACGTATATGTTTGGAGGTATGCGACTCTATCTACAAGCGGGACCCGAAAGCCAAGATTATTATCATGGGTGACTTGAATGACGACCCTAACAATGTGCCTTGCGCAGAAATATTAAATGCAAAGAAAGACCGTGCGGAAGTAGAGCCTCAAGGGTTGTTCAACACAATGTGGGTGCATTTCGACAACGGCAACGGAACTTTGATGTATCAAGGCGGGTGGAATCTGTTCGACCAGATTATTATTTCCGGTAATCTTGCCAATGCCGATGTCAACAACGAGCTGTCATACTGGCGTTCCGAAGTGTTCAATGCACCATTCCTGACCGTCCAGGAAGGCAAATTCAAGGGAGGACCGCTGCGTACAACATCAGGCGGTACATGGACAGACGGCTATTCAGACCACTTTCCGACAATGATTTACGTATTTAAGAAGAAATAAATGGATTATCCTCAAAAACAGGGCAAACTTATAATGCCGGAATACGGACGCAACGTCCAAAAGATGGTGGCTCACGCACTGACTATTGAAGACCGCGAAGAGCGCAATAAGTGTGTCAGCGCAATACTCGAAACAATGAGCAACTTGTTTCCGTATCTGAAACAGCAAGAGGCTTACCGGCAGAAAATTTACGACCATTTAGCCATTATGTCAGACTTCAAACTCGACATTGATTGGCCATACGGTGTCCCTGAACCCGAGGAGATAACACTCAAACCTGCAAAAGTTGATTACCCCGCCTCTTCACACCTCGCCCATTACGGTCGCATTATTGACACACTCATTCAAAACGCTATCGAACAACAAGACATTGAACAGCAACATTTTCAGATAAATATCATCGCCAACATTATGAAACGCGACCTCTTGGTTTTCAACAAAGACCAGGATGTGAGCGGCGAGCGTATAGAACACGACTTGCAGCAGCTTTCCAACGGCAGACTGTCAACACATTTCGACGGTTTCCGTTTAGCTAACAACAACGAGTTGGTAAACGACAATAAGAAGAACAAAAAGAAAAAATGAGACGTTTTACCGCTTTGATATTTGTGCTGTCGGTATGCTCGATACTGACAAATGCACAAATTACCAACATATTGGGTGATTGGGCGACCGTTGACGACAAAACCGGTAATTCATATTCTGTAGTAAATATCTATAAGGCCTCTAATAGCAAATACTACGGCAAAATAGCCAAAATGCTGATTGCCGATACCGAGGATTTGGTTTGTGAGGCATGCCCCGAACCATATCATAATGCCCCGCTGACAGGGTTGGTTTTCATACAGGATATGGAATACAAAGACGGATGTCTGACCGGCGGCAGACTCCTCGACCCGGAAAGCGGCAAATACTATTACGGCAAAATATCCTACTCCCCGAAAACAGGCAAATTGGAGTTGCGAGGTTCCATTGACAAACTTGGTTGGTTCGGCAGAAGCCAGTTTTGGGTAAGATACAAGAAAATATGAAATTCACAAAGATATGAAAACAAAAATCTATACGTTACTATTGATTCTGTCCTTTATAACCCCGTGTTTCGGTCAGAGCAATGACCTCATCGAGACAGTGCGCAAAGGCAACAGGCAGATTAAGTCATTTACAGCCAAATTCACTGAAATGCAATACCGTCATGCCACCAAGCAGTCTAACGAAATGTACGGCAAGATGTATTTCGATGCAATCGGGCGTATAGCTATGATTTATACCGAGCCTGAAGGCGACTATGTAATTATAGACGGCAGCACGATTGTTACCAAACGCAAAGGTCAGAAAAGTCATTTTTCAGGAGCCAAAGCCAACGCTATGACGGAATTGAGCAATAACATTATGCACTGCATGACAGGTGAGATAAACTTGGTGGCAGAGGAAAATGATGCCGAATTAAGGAGCAAAGCAGATAATACATACTACAATTTTATCCTTACACGACGCACTATCGACCCGAAACAAAAACACCAACTTGTCAAACTCACCCTCCGATACGACAAAAGATCATGTGCGCTGGTACTCCTAATGGCTGAAGATGCGAGCGGCAACACATCAACCTACGCTCTGTCAGCTCCGCAACTTAATGTAGAGATACCTGACAACGTATTCATCTCTAAACAATAGCAGCAATGAAACAAGGCGACCAAGTAAAATTTCTCGATTCAACAGGCGGAGGCATAGTAACTCGCGTTGACGCCGCACGCAAGATAGTACACGTCATCGATGAGGACGGATTTGAAACACCTGTTCTTATTTCGCAGGTGGTTGTGATTAACAGTTCAAAAAAAGACAGCAGCAACATACCGCAGCCTAAACCGGAGCTGAAAGATGACAACAAGAACACATTTGCTGCTCTCAAAGACGGCACTCACGCCGCCGAGGACGAATACGAAACCGACTATGGTGACACACTATGTGTACAGCTCGCTTTCATGCCACAGAATATACGTGTTCTCCAATCCACACCGTATGATGTTATTCTAATCAACGATTCCAACTATTATTTGCTCTACAATATATCCACTATAATTGACGGCAAGGCATCTGTTGTGTCAAACGGTGTTATCGAACCCAATATGACGGATACATTCTTCACTATCCGGCGCGAGGACATCAATGACTGGGAACATTTGCGCATTCAGGCTATCCCGCTCAAACTGAACAAGAGTTACGACCCGCAACGGGTTATTGATGCTGACATAAAACTCAACTTGGTTAACTTCTTCAAGCTGCACTCATTCAGCGAAAACGAGTATTTCGAAGAACCTGCATGGCTTATCAATCTGCTTGAAAACCAAGTACCCGAACCGGAGGAGGAAACAGAACAGCCTATTCGCCCCAAGCACCGCCGCGCACCTATCAACAAACCCTTAATCAGAGGATAGACCGACAAAACCGCCTTCCCCGACCACCCATAACTGATTTGACAACACTCAAATTCGCAATGCGAAAGTTACTAATCATATTATTATTTCCTTTCGCCGCCGTTTCTCTCTTCGCCTCTCCTAAGAACGAAATGCGGGCGGCATGGATAGCTACAGTAGCCAATATCGACTGGCCGAGCAAAGACGCCGTAGGCAATACCGAGCTGCAGCAAAAAGAAATGATTGCCATTCTTGACAGTCTTCATGCTCTGCATTTTAACACAGTAATTTTTCAGGTACGCCCGACTGCCGATGCTCTCTACAAAAGCGAATACGAGCCTTGGTCAATATGGCTGTCAGGGCAGCAAGGCATAGCCCCCGACCCGTATTACGACCCGTTGGAATTTGTTGTCAATGAAGCCCATAAACGTTGTCTTGATGTCCACGTATGGCTCAACCCCTACAGAGTAACATCCAATTTTAAAATCAGCGAAATAGCTGACAACCACATATATAACCTGCATCCGGAATGGTTCCTGCGCTACGGCGACAAATACTATTTCGACCCCTCACGTGATGACACAAGACAGTGGCTGAACAAAATCGTGGCTGACATTGTTACACGCTACGATATTGATGCCATACATTTCGATGACTATTTCTATCCGTATAAAGTACAAGGAGCGGAATTTCCCGATGATAAATCATTCCGCGAAAACCCTCGCGGCTTCACTAATAAAGCCGACTGGCGACGCAATAATGTCAACCTTGTGATTCAAGAACTCCAAAACACCATAAAAAGCATCAAACCATGGGTTGAATTCGGAATATCGCCTTTCGGTGTATGGCGGAATATCGCCAACGACCCCGTCAGAGGTTCTGACACAAAAGCCGGCATACAAAATTATGACGACCTCTATGCCGACATCCTGTTATGGTTGGAAAAAGGCTGGATTGACTATGTTATGCCGCAACTCTACTGGGAGATAGGCAAGAAAAACGCCGACTTCACCACCCTACTCAATTGGTGGGCGAAATACAGCTACAACAAAAATCTCTATATCGGTGTTTTTGCCTCTCAATTGGGAAATCCCAAAGCAGCAGCCGCATGGACTGTGCCAAACGAACTATGCCGCCAAATCCGCATGTTACGCGATAAAAAATATGTTGACGGTGTTTCGGCTTACAGCACTATTGCCATTATGCAAAACCGCGTAAATATCCGAGACAGCCTGCGCAACGAATTATTCCGTAACGTTGCCCTCGTTCCTGTAAATCGCAACATTACCGCCAAAGAAAAAAATAAGGCACCACGCAACCTGACTTACAAAGCCGTTTACGGCGGTCAGACACTACCTGTACTTACATGGAACACAACACCTGACACAAAGTATTATGTGGTCTATGCTTTCAATAGCGACGACCAATTCTATAATATCGATGATCCTGACAACATACTGTGTATCACCGCCTACAACAGCATCAACCTCAATGACTATCAACTGCCCGACAATGCCATGTTTATGGTAACGTCAGTTGATAAATACCACCGCGAGAGCCAGCCATCAAAACCGCTCTACACCACCGACCCCTTCACACAATGGCTCCAATACTACAAATAACATGGTTCTGCAACAACTTGACATACTCAATTATCGTAATATCCGCGAGGCAAGTCTGACTCTCTCACCCAACATCAACTGTCTGACCGGCAACAACGGTATGGGCAAAACCAATATCCTTGATGCCATCTATCTGCTGTCATTCTGCAAAAGCAATTTCACCAATATCGACACCCAAAACATCAACCACGATGCTGATTTTCTGTTGGTCAGCGGCACATACCTAAGGCTTGGCCGACAGGAAAACATCGCCTGCGGACTAAAACGCGGACAAAAAAAACACCTGAAACGCAACGGCAAAGAATACCAACGTATTACCGACCATATCGGTCTGCTCCCGTTAGTAATCGTTTCACCTTACGATAACGAACTTATCATCGGAGGCAGTGAGCAGAGAAGGAAATTCATAGACTCAGTAATTGCACAGACCGACCGCACCTATCTCCACAACATACTGGCTTACAACCAACTGCTAAAACAACGTAATGCCATGCTGAAAAACGAGCAGGTTGACGATAAGGTGTTAGACATTATCGACATGCAAATGGGACAGTTCGGGCAACAAATCTTCGAAACAAGAACTGCCTTTATTCGACAATTTTCACCTCTGTTCGAGGAGTTTTATTCTATCATAGCCGACGCTGATTACGAGAAGGCAGGTTTGACCTATACCTCTCACCTTCAGCAACAAGACTTGACAACCGACCTCATCGGTCTGCGGCAACGCGACCATCTGATAGGTTTTACCACCCACGGAACACATAAAGACGATATAGAACTGACAATCAATAATTACCCTGCCAAAAATGTCGGTTCACAGGGACAACAAAAAACTATTCTCCTCGCTCTGAAATTTGCACAATTCGAGTTTCTGAAACAAAAGCACGGCTTAAATCCTCTGCTACTGTTAGATGACCTGTTTGACAAACTCGACTCCACGAGAGTCAATAAAATAGTGGAATTGGTCAGTACTGACCGCTTCGGACAAATAGTCATTACAGACACCAACCTCGCGCATATAGATGAGATATTGCGGACAATAACCCTCGAAAACAAAATATTCAATATCAAAGACGGAAAAATAAGTGATTAGTTTCTGTTGACACCTTGCATTGTACAATCTGTTTTATCCGTATTTATGTTTTTTTTTAAGTTCTAAAACTGAATTATAAACATGCTAAGAAACATAAAAAAAGGTGTTGCCTGATTAAAAAAAAAGCAGTAACTTTCAGGCGATTTTACAAAGCCTTGAAACACCTTTGAAAAACCAACCGAAAGAACCTTCTTAAAAATCTGAATATGAGCTATTTAACCTTTGACAAAACATTACTCATCAACCTTGAGAGATCGCTCACAAAAGAGATGATTCGTACTAATCGTGCAGGAGCGTACAACTATACTACTCTCATTGATTGTAACACACGTAAATATCACGGTCAGTTAGTCCTTCCGCTCGGTGGTCAACCCGACTCGCCACTTAAAGAAGACAACTACGTGCTACTTGGATCGCTTGACGAAACCGTTATTCAACACGGAGCCGAATTCAACCTCGGCATACATAAATATAACGGCAACAATTTCGCTCCCAATGGTCATAAATATATTCGTGAATTCGATTGCAACTTTATCAGCCGCACCATCTACAGGGTCGGCGGTGTTGTCCTCGCCAAAGAACGCATGTTGGTCAGTTTCGAGCCTCGTGTACTGATTCGCTACACATTGCTTGAAGCCCATTCCGCAACAACCCTGCGTTTCCGTCCTTTCCTTGCGTTTCGAAGCGTCAATGAACTGACACGTCAAAACAACCGTGCCAACACAGGCTATCAGGACGTTGCCAACGGTGTTGTGATGCAGATGTATCCGGAATTTCCGCAGTTATTCATGCAGTTTTCGCGCAAATGCACATATATCCACCAGCCCGACTGGTATAAAGACATCGAGTATTACAAAGAGCAGGAACGCGGCTACGAATATCAGGAAGACCAGTTTGTTCCCGGCTGTTTCGAACTGCCACTCAAGAAGGGCGAAAGCGTTATTTTCTCCGCAGGCGTTTCTGAAGTCAATATCCGCCAACTGAATGCAATATGGGACAAGGAATTGGCACGCCGCAACGAGCGAACAGATATGTTTGCCTGCCTCAAAAACTCGGCATCCCAATTCTACAAACGCGAAGGCGACAAATGCTACCTCCTTTCCGGCTATCCTTGGTTCAAAGCCGAAGCAAGAAGCGAGTTTTTCTCATTGCCGGCATGCACATTAATGATTAACCGTCCGGAATACTGGCAGGCTATCATGGATGAAACAGCAATAGGCGAAGTTCGCGCATTCCTCAACAAAGACTATGAACATGTCAAATTGGCCGATATGGATGCACCCGATGCTCTGCTCTGGTTTATCCGCGCAATACAGCAATATGCTCGATTCTATTCTATTGAAGAAGCCGCAAAAAAATACGGACAAATATGTAACGATGTTATCGAGCTTTACCGCAAACAGAATCACCCGAAAGCAACCGTTCACCCCAACCAACTTATCTATGTTGAGGGCAGAGACAAACCAGCGACATGGATGAATAGTGTTGAAGACGGTCGTCCTATAACTCCCCGTACCGGCTACGTTGTAGAAATTAACGCTCTTTGGTTTAACGCACTTAAATTCGTGGCGGCGATTCATCGTGCATCAGGCAATGAACAACGTGCCGACCTGATTGACTATCAAGCTGAAATAACACGCGAGTCATTTATCAACACTTTCTGGAATGGTCTGTATCTCGATGACTATGTGATTGACAACTACCACGACAAGGAAGTTCGTCCCAACCAGATATGGGCTGCCAGTCTGCCGTTCTCACCACTTGACCGCAAACAGCAAAAAGCCGTAGTTGACATGTGTACCAAAGAATTGCTAACACCGCGCGGTCTGCGAACTATAAGTCCCAAGAGCGGCAACTACCGTCCGCAATATATCGGAGGGCAGAAAGAGCGCGACCACAACTACCACAACGGTCCGGTTTGGCCATGCACCATTGCAGCTTACGCAACTGCATATATGAACGTTTATAAACATGCCGGCGTGTCGTTTATGCAACGCATGCTGGTAGGCTATGAGGTCGAAATGAGCGAGTTATGTATCGGCACTGTTAACGAACTCTACGATGGCAACCCGCCTTATAAAGGACATGGAGGACCAAGTTTCGCCCCATCGGTAGCAGCCGTAATCAGTGTAATGAATACAATGAAAGATTTTGAAAATTAATTATAGTCGAAAGTCGAAAGACAAAAGATAAAAGACAAATACGCGTTGCGCTAAACTAATCCGTCTCTCGACTAACTTCTAACTTCTAACTTCTAACATCTAACTTCTAACATCTAACTTCTAACTTCTAACATCTAACTTCTAACATCTATATGAAAGCATTAATGTTTGGTTGGGAATTTCCTCCTCATATCCTCGGAGGTTTAGGAACGGCGAGTTATGGTCTCACACGAGGCATGGCAGAGCAACCCGATATGCAAATAACCTTTGTAATACCTAAACCATGGGGGGATGAGGACCAGTCATTCCTTAAAATCATAGGCGCGTGCAATGTTCCCGTGGTATGGAAAGAAAATGACTGGAATTACGTCAACAGCCGCTTGGCAGGTCGCATGAGTGCCGATGAGTATTTCTGGTTGCGTAACGGCATAAAATATGACTTCACACGAATAGGAACAGACGACCTCGGATGCATCAATTTCTCCGGCCGCTATCCCGACAATCTCGTTGAGGAAATAGGCAATTACGAAGCCGTAGCATCTGTATTGGCAAATCAACTCGACTTCGATATTATCCACTCACACGACTGGCTGACCTATCCTGCCGGCGTGTTTGCCAAACATATATCCGGCAAGCCGCTTGTCATACATGTTCATGCCACTGATTTCGACCGCAGCCGAGGCAATGTCAACCCCACGGTATATGCTATCGAACGCCGAGGAATGGACGAAGCCGACCATATCATGTGCGTAAGCAACCTGACTCGTCAGACCGTAATTGAAAAATACGGTCAGCCCGAATGGAAAGTATCAACTGTTCACAATGCCGTAGAACCCTTGGCCGATATAGATAGTTACACCAAAACACCGCGCAAAGACAAAGTAGTTACTTTCCTCGGACGTATTACTATGCAGAAAGGACCGGAATACTTTGTTGAAGCGGCAGCACGTGTTCTCGCTAAAACTGACGGTGTACGCTTTGTTATGGCAGGTTCCGGCGACAAAATGAATGAGATGATTGAACTCGTTGCCAAACGCGGCATAGCCGACAAATTCCATTTCACAGGTTTCCTTCGCGGAAGACAAGTACAGGAAATGCTTGCTGAAAGCGACTGCTATATTATGCCGTCAGTATCGGAACCTTTCGGTATCTCACCGCTTGAAGCCATGCAGGTCGGCACACCATCCATCATATCAAAACAATCAGGCTGCGCTGAAATACTTCAACACGCTATCAAAACCGACTATTGGGACATTGACGCTATGGCCGATGCTATATACGCTATCGTCAAATATCCTGCTATGTATAAGAGCCTGCGCGAATTAGGACGCGATGAAGTAAACAATATCAAATGGAGCGATGCCGGCTTGAAAGTCCGCGCTATCTACGACAAAGTAATCGCCGACAGAAGAGGATAATTAAGATAAAAGTCGTGATGTATAAATGTAACTTGCCTAACGACTTCAATACTAATTTGTAAATAGTTAAATAGTAAAAATATGAAAAACCTATGTTTTGTATTTCAATTGCATGCACCCTACAGACTGAAACGCTATCGTTTCTTTGAAATCGGTCAGGACCATTATTACTATGATGATTTCCAGACAGAAGAACGCATACAGCAATTGGCAAGTCAGTCATATCTGCCTGCCAACAAAACTATCCTTGAGATGATAAAAAGCAGCAACGGCAAGTTCCGCTGCGCCTACTCCATCTCCGGCATAGTACTTGAACTGCTCGAACAATACGCACCCGAAGTTATTGACTCTTTCAAAGAATTAGCAGCCACCAAAGCTGTAGAATTTCTTGCCACTCCATACGCTTACTCTTTAGCCGCTGCCTACGACAGCCACGAATTTGAACGTCAGCTCAAACTTCATGCCGAGAAAATCAAGACATTGTTTGACGTTGAACCCACAGCCGTATGGAACACCGAATTGATGTACTCCGATGAAATTGCCGACACCGTTGCCAAAATGGGTTACAAGACCATATTGACCGAAGGTGCCCGCCATATCCTCGGCTGGAAATCCCCAAACTATGTATATAACTCCGCCGCGTCAAACAAACTGAAAGTTCTGATGCGTAACCCTAAACTTTCCGATGATATAGCTTTCCGCTTCTCTGACTACTCGTGGAAAGATTATCCTCTCGATGCAGAAAAATATATAGGTTGGATGGCAGAACTGCCCGAAGAAGAACCATTGGTAAATATATGGATGGGCTACGAAGCACTTGGCATTCGCCAACACCCGACAACAGGTATCTTTGAGTTCCTCAAGGCTTTGCCCTACTTTGCTATGGAACGCGGCATAGGGTTCCTTACACCAACGGAAGCAACTAAAAAAATAGCCGTTTCTGACACTATCGTAGCACCATACACTATCAGTTGGAGCGGCGAAGCTAAAGACCTCAGCGCATATAACGGCAACGACCTGCAACAAGAGGCTCTGAACAAACTCTTTGCCGTAAGCGAACGTGTCAACCTATGCCAAAGCCTATTGCTCAAACGCGACTGGCAGATATTACAGTCCGATGACCATTTCCACTATATGAACCATATCGATGCAGGATGGACTAACTATGAATCAGCCTACGAAGCATTTATCAACTATATGAATGTGTTGGCAGACTTCCTGCAATTGGTTGACGAACAATATCCTACCACAATCGAAAACGAGGAATTGAACGAACTGCTTAAGACCATCAATAATCTCGAAAAAGAAAATTCAGTCCTCGAAGCAGAACTCAAAAAAGCAAAAAAAACAAAGAAAGCATAAGTATTTAAAGATTGCGGCGAGCATCCGCTTATAGAGACGGTATTCTATGCCGTCTCTTATTTTTTGTTTTTACACGGGACGAGTGGCTACAAAAAATGAGTGGTGTGTCAGGTATTGAACAGATTTTGCCATCAAAACCCGCAACAATTTACATTTTAAACTTTTTCGATAGATAAATTTGTATAACTGCCTATTTTTTTGTACCTTTGCGTTGGTTTTTACACATATACCCATGGCTACATCAACCCAACAAAAACAAGCACTGTACAAAACCCCTTGCCGGACATTCAGATACGCACAAATGAGACGCTCCGCGTTAAGGCGGAAGCAAGACATTGGAATTACCAACCCTTACCCATCTCCTCTGACCGCTATCGTATGATGGCTGCCAATGAGATAGTCAAACAACTATGTAACTAACCTTAGAAACGTACGCGTGCCGCGAGAGAGGACAACAGCGATGCCGCGAAAAGGCTCTTTGGCGCTCATGCGTGAGTATTTTGAGAGGTATTATGATATTTTGGATGTTAATTTTATAGGCAAATGATAAAATGAAAAAATGGCTTTCAATATCTCTATCAGTCATAGGATGGCTGTTGGTGGTTTTAGCAGTGTCGGTAATTATTTTCGGCATTGCATATGGTGTTGACGAGACGGACGCACTCTATGACCGGCAGGATGCCTACTATGACCTTGAACCGCAACGCGAAGCGTATAATGAGGTTTTAGACAGCATGTATGCTTACATGGACTCGCTCACTGTAACCGACAGTCTTGCCGCCGAGGTCTGTCAAACACAGATTGACAGCATAGTCAACTCAACGGAGTATGATGAGTTATTCGGTGTAACTCCGCCTCCACTCGGTTTTTCACTCGCCGGAATGGTCAGTGTCATGCTCTTTATTATAGCGCAAGTCCCGCTGATTATCGGCATCATATTGATAGTTGTAGCACATAAAAAACGAAAAAAGAACAGGGTTGAAATATAGTTCGTCCATGTTCAAAAAAAAACAGGAAATAATTTTAATCATGCAAATTCTCAATGTTCCATCAGACAAGCCTCTGTCATGGTATCTCGACTATGAATCAGAGGTGTTGCAGCATATAGCTGACTATCCTGATGGTGTTTTCTTCACATGGGTAGTCAAGCCTTCAGTTATCTTCGGCAGACACCAAATAATGGAGCAGGAGGTCAACCTCCCGTATTGCAAACAGCACGATATTGCCGTCTTCCGGCGTAAAAGCGGAGGCGGTTGTGTCTATGCAGACGAAGGCAATCTAATGCTATCGTATATAGTCCCTTCGCCGCACACCACGCAAGTATTTCAACAATACCTCGAAACGTTAGCTTCGGCATTACAATCTTTAGGGCTTAACGCTGTTACCACGGCTCACAACGATGTCCTTGTTGACGGGCATAAGGTATCCGGCAACGCATGTTATACACTACAGCAGGGCACCATAGTACATGGAACCCTGCTGTATGATGTTGATTTCGACCGAATGCAACATGCTATCACACCATCGGTCGAAAAACTTGAGAAACACGGCGTTCAATCCGTCCGCCAGCGGGTTTGCAACATCAAACCGCTTCTGCAAAAGAAGGATGGCAAATTGCAGATGGAAGATATCAGAAACCGGATTTCAGATTTTTTTTCCTGCTAAACAAACAACGACTATTCCACCTGTGCTCCGTTGGCAACCTCGCGTGAGGGTTGAACAAGCACTAATCTGCCATCGGCATCCACAGCGGACAATATCATACCCTGACTCTCTATTCCACGTAGTTTGCGCGGCGGGAAATTGGCAATAAAAAGCACTTGTGTACCGACCAAGTTTTCCGGTTCGGGGTAGCTTTGTGCTATACCTGAAAGTATGGTGCGACCGCCCATTCCATCGTCAATTTTGAATTGTAAAAGCTTATCTGCTTTAGGCACTTTTCGGCACTCAAGAACTTTACCCGCACGGATATCAATCTTTCCGAAATCTTCAATAGTTGCAGGTGCTTTAATGTCAGCGGGCTTGTAATTATTCAACCTGTTCTGCTCTTTAATATCAGCCAAACGCTGCATCTGCGCCGCAATAGCATCATCGCTTATTTTCTCAAACAATAATTCAACATTATTCAGCTGATGACCGACAGGAAGAATATCCACTCTGCCGAGGTCATTCCAAGAGAAGGAATCCATGCCGAGCATTTGACGCAATTTTGCCGATGAAAACGGCAAAAACGGTTCAAAAGCTATGGCAAGATTAGCCGATATTTGCAGACTCAAATTGAGGATGGTACCTACACGCGTCATATCCGTTTTTGCCAATTTCCACGGCTCGGTGTCGGCAAGATATTTGTTGCCTATACGGGCAAGGTTCATAGCCTCTTTTTGCGCATCGCGGAAACGGAAAACGTTAAGATACTGCTCCACGCGCTCCTTGATATTGCCGAATTCATCGAGAGTCTGACGGTCATAATCGGTCAGTTCGCCGCATTCAGGCACGCGCCCCTCAAAATACTTCTGCGTCAGCACAAGAGTACGGTTGACAAAGTTGCCGTAGATAGCCACCAACTCATTATTATTTCGCGCTTGGAAATCGCTCCAAGTAAAATCGTTATCTTTCGTTTCCGGAGCATTGGCGGTCAGCACATAACGCAACACATCCTGTTTTCCCGGGAAGTCACGCAAATACTCATGCAGCCACACTGCCCAATTGCGCGAAGTGGAAATTTTGTCCCCCTCAAGATTCAGAAATTCATTGGAAGGCACATTATCCGGCAGGATATAAGTGCCCTCGGCTTTTAACATAGCGGGGAATACAATACAATGGAATACTATATTATCCTTGCCGATAAAGCAGACAAGTCGTGTTGCATCATCTTTCCACCATGTCTCCCATTTGCCGAATTTTTCAGGCTGTGCCTCGCAGAGTTCCTTGGTGTTGCTGATATAACCTATCGGGGCATCAAACCAAACATAAAGCACTTTGCCCTCGGCACCTTCTACCGGCACGGGAATACCCCAATCAAGGTCGCGGCTTACGGCACGCGGTTGCAATCCGAGGTCAAGCCACGACTTGCACTGACCATAGACATTGCTGCGCCATTCCTTATGATCCTCTAGAATCCAACGGCGCAACCAATCCTCATGTTTGTCAAGCGGCAAATACCAGTGTTTTGTTTCTTTCATAATCGGTTGACTGCCTGAAATTGCCGACTTGGGGTTAATAAGTTCGGTAGGCGACAGGCTGGTTCCGCATTTCTCGCATTGGTCACCATAGGCACCTTCAGAGTGGCAATGGGGACATTCGCCTACGATATAGCGGTCTGCAAGAAATGTCTTTGCCTCCGGATCGTAATATTGTTCTGACGATTTCTCTATAAACTCACCTTTGTCATATAAAGTACGGAAAAAATCGGATGCCAAACGCGTGTGTGTCTGAGATGTTGTTCGCGAATATACATCAAAGGATATGCCGAATTCTTCGAAACTGTCACGAATAAGTTTATGATAGCGATCCACAACATCTTGGGGGGTAATGCCCTCACGACGCGCACGAATGGTGATTGGCACACCGTGTTCATCACTGCCGCCGACAAACAATACCGACTCGCCTTTCAGTCGCAGATAACGGACATAAATATCCGCCGGAACATATACGCCCGACAGATGACCGATATGCACAGGACCATTGGCATATGGCAAAGCCGAAGTTACCAAAGTACGTTTAAATTTGTTCATGTATTTTTTTGTTTTTGTTATTAAAAATTCATTTTATGTATATATTTTTGACAATTTTTGCAAAAAAACAGTAAAAAGTTTTTTTAATTCAACAAAAATGAGTAATTTCGCAGTCGAATTGTATATTTATGCAAAAGCGAATATTTTTCGGCTGCAAAATTACAAAAAAATATTTAAACTGCAAATTACGAGGGCTAAAAACCTTCAAAAACAACATAGCTTTGATAAAACAAGGTATGACAAAAAAGTTTTTCTTATCGGTTGCAATGTTGGCATTACTTGTTCCTGCCAACGCATACGTTCACACAGAGCATTATATCCAGTTTTGGGGTGAAGGCGGTTTCAGACAATATGTTGGCGATGTCAATTACTCCTCGATGCAATTAGGCTTTCTCGGTGATGTTGGTTTTGGCTATGAATTCAGGGCAGATTGGTTTATTGTAAATACCGGTGTCGGTTTTGCGGTTCCGTCTTTTCGCATTAATGTTGATGATATGACTTCCAGTATTTACGGTATGGATGATGAGGGCGATTACCGCAAATTTAACTATGTTCAGACGGGTCGTGTGGAGCGTTACAACGGTTTCAGTTTGCAAGTGCCGCTTATGATTGGTGTACAGTTGAAAAAATTCTATCTGCTTGCAGGTGTCAAAGGGGACTTCAACTTGTGGACGGCATCCCACATCAGAGCAAACGTATCTTCAGAAGGTGTTTACGATGATTTTATCGACCCGTTTGTCAACATGCCGGAACATTCATACTATGCCGGAACGGTGATAAGACAAAACCACGGGTTGCGTTTCCGCCCCGACATGTCAGCAAGCATTGAATTAGGTTGGCGTTTCGGAACTCCCACCCGCGCCACAGGCTATGACGTACACAAATCTTTGTGGCAGTATCGATTAGGTTTCTTCTTCGATTACGGTGTTTTCAACTGCAAGCCTAAAACAAAATATTCAGGCGGTATTATTTCGATTCCGAATCAGGCAGACGGCAGTTTAAGCAACATACAGCTGCATGACGTTCTTGCAACTAACGGTATAGTAACAGACAAACTGCAGAATTTCACCGTAGGTGTCAAATTTACGGCACTATTCCGAGTAATGCCGTGGTGGCAGTGTTTGGTATGCGAACAAGTGGCACCGAAAGCCAGACCGAAAAAAGGTGAACGCAACTGGAAATGGTAAGACAAATGATAAAAAAAAACGGACTTGCAAGTCCGTTTTTTTTATCCTATATTGACAGCATCGGAAAGAATCTTCTCCAACTGCTGTAAGTCAGTTGTCTTAATTTGACCATCGGACGCGACGGAGATATGTCCCGTTTCCTCCGAAACCACAACAGCCACGGCATCGGTACTCTCTGCTATGCCCAACGCAGCACGATGGCGCAAACCATAGGACTGAGGAATATCCTGATTTTTCGACACAGGCAGGATACATGCAGCAGAACAAATACGCCCGTTGGAAATAACCATGGCACCGTCATGAAGCGGAGTATTCTTAAAAAAGATATTTTCAATCAAACGGGCACTGATTTTGGCATCAATATCCTCACCTGAATTTCTGTATTCATTCAGATTATTCGACCGCGAAAACACAATCAAGGCACCGGTTTTAGTGTATGACATACTCTTGCATGCCAACACAACCTGCATTATCTCACGTCCTGCCTTATGCTCCTGCTGCTCCATGCGGGTACGGTTGAACAATTTTTTCAATTCGCCGACGGACAAATGGGAACCCATCTTATAGAAAAACATCTTAATCTCATCCTGAAAGATAACAATAAGAGCTATCGGAGCCACACCGGTTACCAACTCGTCAAAGATAGAGCCTGTAAGTTTCAATCCTATGTATTTGGCAACACTCCATAGCAGCACAAAGACCAATATGCCCCAAAACAGGTTACGTACACGATTGCTGAGATTTTTGTATATAATAAACAGCAAGACAGCAACAAGCAAAATGTCAATAATATCTATAAGTCCCATACTATTATATAAGGTATTTGTTTTTATTATTAATTTTTCCGATAATCTTTATCGCATCGGTAACATTTCCGACGTTGTGTGTCCTTATAATATCCGCTCCGGCGAGCAATGCCACTGTCTCGCAAACCACCGTGCCGCTGTCCGCATGTTCAGCATCGGTATTTAGCAGACGATAAATCATCGATTTATGCGATAAACCGACAAGAACGGGCAAACCGAATATCTTCAATTCCGAAAGTCTGTTGAGCAGCAAATAGTTTTGCTCCGGTGTCTTGCCGAAACCGAACCCCGGGTCGAGAACAATATCTTTAACTCCGCACTGGGTCAGACTGCATATTTTCTGCCGGAAATAATCTATCACTTCCGACATAAAGTCATCACCCGCCAAAGGCGATGACTCCGCGCGATAATGGGTTAAGACATAAGGAACTCCCATACTGCCGATGACAGAAAACATATCGTTGTCCAACTGTCCGCCGGAGATATCGTTAATCATCTGAACGCCAAAACGTTCAACCGCCTTTCGAGCCACCGCACTACGAAAGGTGTCAAGAGAAAGAATCACATCCGGATAAGCCTCACGAATTACAGTCAATGCTCTGTTCACACGATTCCATTCCTCGGTTTCATCGACAAAGACAGCATTCGGACGAGTGCTGCAACCGCCGATATCTATAATCGTTGCACCATCGGAAATATGCCTGTCGATTATTGCCGACACATCATCGCCTGCCGATGACACATAGAAACTGTCAGGCGACACATTTACAATCCCCATAACACAAGGGAAACTGAAAGAATACAATTTTCCGGCAAAAGACACGTTATACATACAGAGGCATAGACTATTTAGTTTGCAAAGTTACAACAAATGATGTAAAAAGAATCAATAAATGTGTTATTTTTGAAGAAAAATATCGATTTTTTATGTATTTTAATTTTTTTTTCAAAAAAAGTTTGCAGAAAATTAGCATAGTAAAAAAATTATTACTAATTTTGCAATTCGAAATAAACTGAAAAGTATATACTATTACAAAGGAATATGAAAAAAGTAATCAAATTTGCTACATTAGCATTACTTGTATTGTTCAGTGGCTGCAAACAAGATGATTTGAACACCAGTTATTCCAACACCACAGGTTGGAAATACAACGACAAGTCAACCACGAAATTTGAGGCGGTTGATATGCATATTATGGACACGCCATTGGGAATGGTTCCTATCCAGGGTGGTACATTTATGGTTGGTGAACGCGGTGAGTTTGTAACGGCTCCTCGCAACAACCGTCAGCGTAACCTTACCGTAAGTTCTTTCTATATGGACAAATACGAAGTTACGAATATCAACTGGAGAGAATATCTACATTGGATGGAAATCGTATTTGGCGGTGTAGCCCCCAACCTTGTAAAAGCAGCAACGCCTGATTTTACCGTTTGGCGCGAAGAGTTGGCATATAATGAACCGTACGTTGAAAATTATTTCAACCATCCGGCATTCAATTTCTACCCTGTAGTAGGTGTTACATGGGAGCAGGCAATGGACTATTGCGTATGGCGCACTGACCGTGTGAACGAGAATATACTTATCAGCAACGGTATCATTACATCGCCCAATTTCCGCGAGATACAGCAACCTAAGAAAGTAGCTGCCGCAGAAGATGAAGAGGATGAAGACGTAGAAATTGAGGAAGACGAGGAATTCGAAGGTGAAGAAGGCGGTGCTCCTGCCGTTAACAAAGCCACATACGAATATATCCGCGACAACTTCGTATTCAACACACAGAAATATCTTTCCAACAGCAACTACAAACCGCAGGACGGCAAACATCCGAAAACAGACTTCAACGATGACATCCGCAAAGTGCGTCTTGACGATGGTCTGCTTGTAGCAGGTTATCGTCTGCCGACAGAAGCAGAATGGGAATTTGCAGCATACGCACCTATTGCTTCTGAAGATGGTTTGACAATTGAAGGTAAGATATATCCATGGGACGGTTATTACCCGCGTAGTCTGAACAAGAAACAACTCGGTCAGTTGCAAGCCAACTTTGTTCGGGGTCGAGGCGATATGATGGGTGTGAGCGGTGTCCTCAACGACAGCCACGTCATCACAGGTCCGGTTAACTCATACCAACCTAACGACTTCGGTCTCTACAATATGGCAGGTAACGTTAACGAATGGGTTTTGGACGTTTATCGTGAGACAAGCAGTCAGGAAGTATCTGAATACAACGCATTCCGAGGCAACGTATATATGTCACCGACTATTGACGAAGAAGCAACCAAAGAAGCCGGTGAAGACCGTTATGCTCTCGACTCTATCGGTCGTTTGGCATACAATGTTCAATCACCGGATATGGATGTTCGCAGCTATCGCGACGGTGACTGGGCTTCAACAATCAGAACAGACTATCTGCTTTATTTACCGAGCGACACAACAGGTTTTGCCACACTTATCAGTGCCTATAAGGAAGATCCTACCGACATCCTTGCACCGAGAATTACCGACAAAGCACGTGTATATAAAGGCGGGTCATGGAAAGACCGCGTTTATTGGCTCAATCCTTCAAGCCGCCGCTATCTTGACCAAGACAAATGCAGCAATTCCATTGGTTTCCGTTGCGCAATGTCAACAGTAGGACAGCAATTGGAAGGACATACCAAAGACTTCTAAAATAGATTCGGATAGATAGTTTAACAAAGCGACCCGATACATATCAGGTCGCTTTTATTTTATTGTAGAAAAGGAGATACCGCCCCCGCAAACAAACAGACATATCATCCCTACTCCTTATTCCTTACTCCTTATTCCCTACTCAAAATTTGCAAAGTCAAAGTTGCAAACCGAAAATAATAAATAAAAAAAATCAAAATGATTTGTAATAATCAGAAAAAAAATGTAATTTTGTAACGTTGAAAATTGTGGCTGAACAAAAGATGATATTATACATATTGACAATACAAATATAAAACCGCAACGCTGTTAACATAAAAATGATTGATCGAGCAAGCGGGAAAATTTACTCATAGATGCAGCAATATAAATTGTAAATAAAAAAATTAATTAACTAAACAACATAAAAACATGGCAAATCTTGATTTAACAAAGTACGGTATTGTAGGTTCGGAAATTATCGCCCACAATCCGTCTTACGAAGCCCTCTTTGAGGCAGAGATGAACCCTGCACTGACGGGTTACGAAAAAGGTCAGCTCACCGAACTTGGTGCAGTTAACGTAATGACAGGTATATATACCGGTCGCTCACCTAAAGACAAATACATCGTTATGGACAATAACTCCAAGGACAATGTATGGTGGACAACAGACGCTTATAAGAACGACAACCACCCAATGTCGGAGGACGTTTGGGCAAAAGTAAAAGAGCTCGCAATCAAAGAACTTTCAGGTAAAAAACTCTATGTTGTTGATGCTTTTTGCGGTGCCAACAAAGACACACGTATGGCTGTTCGTTTCATCGTTGAAGTAGCATGGCAAGCACATTTTGTAGAAAACATGTTTATCAAACCATCAGCAGAAGAACTCGCTAATTTCACACCTGACTTCGTTATCTACAATGCTTCACTTGCAAAAGTTGAAAACTTCAAAGAATTAGGACTCAATTCAGAAACATGCATTGCATTCAACACTACAAGCCGCGAACAAGTTATCCTGAACACATGGTACGGGGGTGAGATGAAGAAAGGTATGTTCTCAATGATGAACTATTATCTCCCGTTGAGAGGCATAGCTTCAATGCACTGTTCGGCAAATACCGATATGAACGGTGAGAACACCGCTATCTTCTTCGGACTGTCAGGTACAGGCAAAACCACTCTCTCAACCGACCCGAAACGTTTGCTTATAGGCGATGATGAGCATGGTTGGGACGACAATGGTGTATTTAATTTTGAAGGCGGCTGCTACGCTAAAGTTATCAACCTCGACAAAGAGTCAGAACCTGATATCTACAATGCAATCCGTCGCAACGCATTGCTCGAAAACGTTACCGTTGACGAAAATGGCAAGATTGACTTCGCAGATAAATCAGTAACCGAGAACACCCGCGTAAGTTATCCTATCGACCATATTGAGAAAATTGTACGTCCCGTTTCAGCAGGTCCGGCTGCAAAGAATGTTATTTTCCTTTCAGCTGATGCTTTCGGTGTATTGCCTCCGGTATCAATTCTTACTCCGGAACAAACCAAATACTATTTTTTGAGCGGTTTCACCGCTAAACTTGCAGGAACAGAGCGAGGCATCACAGAACCTACCCCGACATTCTCAGCTTGTTTCGGTCAAGCATTCCTTGAACTCCACCCGACCAAATATGCAGAAGAATTGGTAAAGAAAATGGAGAAATCAGGTGCCAAGGCATATCTCGTAAATACAGGCTGGAACGGAACAGGCAAACGTATCTCTATCCGTGACACACGCGGTATTATAGATGCCATCCTTGACGGCTCTATCCTTTCAGCTCCCACAAAGAAAATACCGGTATTTGACTTTGAAGTACCTACAGCACTTCCCGGTGTTGACCCTGCCATTCTCGACCCGCGCGATACATACGCAGACCCGAAAGTATGGGACGAAAAAGCTGCAGACCTTGCAAGCCGCTTTATCAAGAATTTCGTTAAATACGAAGGTAATGAAGCAGGCAAGGCACTTGTTGCTGCCGGTCCGAAGTTGTAATCAGAAACTCAAGTTTCCAACGATAATTTGATAATCATATATAGGGATGTACAGTGGGTACATCCCTATATATTTTTTTGTTAAAAAAAATTGTAAAAAAGCATTATTTTCAGATAAAATTTGGCTATATCAATAAAATGGCTTAACTTTGCATGATTTTTGATATAGTATTATAAGTCAAACTAAATAATCAAAATTATTAACAAAATGAAAAAAATTTTTTATTTTATCGTTGCGATACTTGCTGTTAGCATGGTATCTTGCAACAGGAACAATCAGGTAACTTATGACTACACACTTGAGTTGTCAGTTGTTTACAACGAAGAGATCAGTGCTCCTGAAATTACAGTAACCCTTTCAGAGGAAGGCCAGCCATTCGTTTTGGTTCCTTTCAAATCAGCAGATTTAGGTAATGCAAAAGACGCTGAGATATTTGAGGCTGTTATGCAAGTCTATGGTTCATCACTTGCATCTGTTGCACACGACAAGAGTGGAACATACACATTCCCCGACATGTCATGGGTTCCCAACACCCAATACACAATTGTAGGTTTCATTGTTAACATTAACACACTTGAGCAAAAGAGTGCTGTTGCAAAAGCAGAGGTTACTATTCCTGAAAAATCAGGTAATGTTCTCTCACTGCAATATGACAATGACTCATGTCTCAACATTGCTGCGACAACCAAAGACCCGTATTACTACGCTTTGGTAACAGAAGAAATATATGACGAGCAAATCGGTTCAGGTAACACAACTATTGCACAATTCGTAGCAGAATCGTTCAAAGCTGATTTGGAATACTTCAAAGAATATTTAGACAGCTATTATGAAAACGTAACATACGCTCTTGTCGCAGATATGTTATTATTATCAGGTTCACAAACAGTTAATTTAGTAGAGGATTACGGAGAACTTTCAGCCGGAAACTACTATGCTGTTGCCGCCGGTATTGAATATACAACCGACGAACTCGGAGTTACCGCCAATCCTACAACAGAAGGTGTTGCCATCAAACTCACATTGGCTCACGACTATATTTGGGTAGAAAACTCACCTGCTAAGGTTCGCAGCCTTAACGGAGTAACAGTAGTAAAACCTGCTCGCAACATCAACTTCAAAGTTGACCTCAAGAAGATGTACAGAGCTCAAAGAGTAAAATAATCCCGATTTCATCGGTATTTTATAAAATAATTCATCCGTCATACGGCGGATGAATTATTTTTTTTTGTTTTCTAAAACGTGAAATTGTCGCGTTTTTACAAAAAAATGGCATGTTTTTACAAAAAGTGGACTAATAAATAGTCGTAACTTTGCAGTGCAAAATAAAGATAAAATACAAAATTGTAAGAAATAGACAACGGCGGGAGAGAAAAATGTAAGAAATAGCTAACAATCGTTATATACAAAAGTCGTAACTTTGCAAAATAGATTTTGCACATACACGTAAAACGACAAAAAATGTAAAAGCATTAACCACAAACAACCCCAAACAATTATTATGAAACAACGAATTTTTCTTGCGGTGCTGCTGATTGCAAGTGTAAGCATCACAGCCCGAGCCCAACTGATTCAGAAGTTGGTAAACAGTTCTAAATCGTCACAGACGAGCGTACAATCATCGCAGTCGTCGCAATCATCGGCATCCACAGCCAAGAAAGCAAGCGGCACGATTTATTATGTTAGCAAACAAGGTGCTTCTCGCGGTGCGGACGGTCTGTCGGTAGCCACAGCAAAAAAAGACATTCAGGCAGTGCTGAACATCATCAAGGAGAACGGTGATGATGGTGCAGTAATCCGCGTCAGCGAAGGCAACTATCTCGGGACCACCAATGCCGGTTATATTGAAATCAGCAACTGGGTGACGCTTGAAGGCGGTTGGAACGAGTCATTCACCGAGCGTAATCCGCTCAAATATGTTACACGAATCCAACCGACCCAAGAGCAACTCGGCACCAACGGCAGCAAGGGTCTGATTACTATCAGCGGTCTTGATGACGTAATGGCAAAGAAGCCCAAAGGCGACCTCATTATCGATGGTTTGATGCTTGATATGGGACTTGAAAACGCCTACAAGCCCAACGACCCGAGCGACGAGCGTTTCGGCTGCCCTTCAAAAGCTTTTGAGACAGGTCGTATGGAAGATGCCGTTCCTCCACAAGTGGAACACTCCATTATCAAATCGCAAGGCTGGATAGCAGGTAATGTCACTATCAGCAACTGTCTTATAGCCAACGGCTCCATGTTTGGCATTCAAATCGGCACACGCTGTGGTGAAGTTGAGATTAGCAACTGCGTTATCATCTCCAACCGTTACAGCGGAGTCCGCATCACAGGTGGTGACAAAAACGGAGAAGCGTCACACATCAATTTCCACCACAACACAGTAGCGTTCTCGTGGTGTCGCGACAAATACATGGAAGACATGGGTTACGGCTATGAGTTCATGACCTATGTCAATGCCGATGTACACCACAACCTCTTTGTTGGCAACAACTATGCAGCCGTTGCACGCACACATGTCCTCGGCGGACCTGATGCCGCTATCGAAGCAAAACGTGTAACTAACTTGTACAACAACTATTTCTTCCTCAATGCAGCCGACCTGCAACTGCCGTCGAAAGGCGGAGGCAAATGGACCAATGTAAAATGTACCGACATTGAAGATATGGTTGACGAAAAGACCCTGCCAAAGGCAGAGAACAACCTCGAATTGCCTGCAGGTGATGCCGTAATCAATGCTTTTGACAAAGATTATTTAGAGGCATTTGCTAATCTGAAGATTATCTCACAATCGCAGAATTTCAATGCTAATTCGGCATCCAACATGTTCCGTCAGGCTACAGGTCAGAATATGCAAGGCAGCGAAACACGCCGCGTATCAATGTACGGCAACCGTTATAATTTCGACAAAGCGTTGCAATTATTCGGGGCAAAAGCCGGCTATGGTGCACAGAAGTAATACTTAACAACATATTATTCAATTTTTTAATTTACAAAAAATGAAAAGATTTTATTCAATTTTTGCCATTGCAGCATTGATGCTGTTTGGCACGGGCGCAACACTTTTCGCCCAAGGCACGACAGACTCCGACCTCAGCAAGACGGGAGCCACCGGATGGATCCCTATCTACGATGGCTTCAATAGTTCAAGATATGTCGGCTATTGTGACGTGACCGTAACAGTTATGCCCTCGGGCAGCTATCCGGGGTTTGTTACTATAACCGGTTCACATATGCAAGCAACTTCTTCCAAATGGTATGTATCCGCTTATTTTACAGACAAAAGCGGCAGAAAGTTTCTCGTTCACCACATAAGCAGCAATGCTTTTACAAGCTCCTCCGTCGAGGAGATTTGGCTGAACTATTATGTAGGTACCTATTTTACGGGAAGCAAACCTTATAACACGTTCGATTACGATTTTGAGATTGCGAGCAATGCTTTCAAGGGATGCAGCAGTCTGCAAAAATTCGGACCCGTTCATTCCTCTTCTACAGATGCCCGCTATATTGATTGCACGAGGATAGGTGCCGATGCCTTCAATGGCTGTTCCGCCATGACGGACTGCCGGGTGAAAGCCACCAAGGACGGTGTCATCAGCGCACGCGCCTTCTCCGGTTGTTCTTCTCTGAGTTCAGCACTCTTTCTCAGCGGTTCGATAGACAAGACAGCTTTCGAGGGTTGTACGAGCGTGAAGACGATTTATTGGTATAGCGGGGATGCGCATGCATATAGTTCTGCCAGCGAATCGCCTATGTATCCGATGCGCAATAGCGTGGAGACGATTACCATCTATGGCAATGTTCCCGCACATTTCTTCGAGAACTTTACGGCATTGAAAGAAGTAAAGTCACCGTCGGATTTCTTTGACAGTATGAAGTACACGAACATCTACCAGATGGGTGTCGGTGAGAAGGGCTTCGGCTCCTGCTCCAACCTGACATCGGTGCAGGTGGCAGGTGCCATTCACCCCGATGCGTTCGCGTCCTGCCCCAAACTGACCTCCGTGACCTACCGTGGCGGTTATCTCTCCAACAGTCAGGTACCGACCTCTGAGAACGGCAGTTTCTTCTATGCGTGCCGCAGCACCGTTACGAGTTTCACCATCGAGGAGACCTCCACGACGAACGTGCCGAATGCTTATATCCCCTCTTACCTTTGCTACGGAATGAGCAAACTGACCTCTGTCACGATTCCGAATTATGTGTTTGCTATCGGCGAGGGTGCTTTCAAGAGCTGTTCGGCACTCAAGAGTGTTTCTATCAACAGCAAGAACTCAGAGCTTTCTGTTATCGGTTCGTATGCTTTCCAAGACTGCTCCTCCCTGTCTAACATCACCCTTCCTGTGGCACTGGAGTACCTGTATGACGAGGCGTTCTCGTGGTGCGAGAGCATGAGTTTCTGTCCGTTGGCTCCGGAGAACACGAAACTGAAATATATCGGTCATGCAGCGTTCTACAACGCCGGTTTGACCTACCTGTATATCCCTGCCGGCGTGACGAAGATAGGCGGTATGCTGACAGGCGGTTCGAAGAGCGATGTGACGCAGATCAGCTTCATGCCAGCTAACCTGGACCGTTCGGGACTGATAGACGGCAGCTGGGCGGACCTGTTCATCAGCACCAAAGACATGTATGCCAATGAGCGTAAGGCTGTGACGGAGATCCGCATCAGTGACTCCCGTACAGAGATTCCCGACTCGCTCTTCTACAACTACACGGGTCTGGTACAAGTGGTGAATGACGGCGGTTCTGCAAATCTGAGCAAAGTGACCTCTGTCGGCAAAGCCGCGTTCCGCAACTGTACGTCCATGTGGGGTGGGGGCAACCAGACACAGATGCCGAACCTTGCCGTAGCAGGCGAAGCCGCTTTCGAGGGTTCGAACTACAACGGCTCGGCGGATTTCGACAAACTGACAACCATCGGCAAGCGCGCCTTTGCCAACACGCAGCTGATGTACCTGCACGACATGGGTACGCTGTCCGAGCTGAAGACCATCAGCGAGGAAGCTTTTGCCGACAACACCAAGTTAGCTTCCGCCACCTTCGCCGGTGTCACCACAATAGGTACACGCGCGTTTGCCAACGATGCCAAATTAGAGACGATTAACATCTCGAAAACGGCTCCGGCTATTCAGTCCAACTCCTTCGCTGGCTGCTCCGTCAAGACAATCAAGACCGCATGCTCTGTCTATAATGACATCAAGAACGACGCCAACTGGCAAGCCGTATGCGCGAACATCCAGAGCTCGGATAACTCCTATAAGTATCCATCTTACATGGACGATTTCTGGTGTACCAAGACAACTATGGAGATAGTGCAGGAAATAAACTGCGACGGTGTCTTCGTGGTGAGAGCTGTTCCTTACGATGGTTGCACCTTCCTCTATTGGCATGACGGGACCACCGACAACCCGCGCACCGTGGATATGAACGAATACTACAGTTCATGGCTCTATGCAATCTCCGCTTCCGACGACGATTACCACACCACCAATTTTACCGTAGTGCCGGAAAATGCCGGATGGCTGCAGATCACTAATCAGTATGGACATAACCGCAACAACCAGAAGTTCCCTGCGGGCGAGACAGCAAAGATCACGCCGATGGAGCTGAACGGCTGGTATGAGTTCGATGAATGGCAATATGAGACCGGTGACATGATGGAGGCTCCATATGTCTGTGACGAAGAGAAGGATCCGCTAACCCTGTGCGTGAGCATCAACTATACGTTTGATGCCGGAGGCGGCGAAGAGGGCGGATACATAGATCCGGAGACAGGCGAATGGATGCCGGGCGAGCCCGTGATGCCGGAAGAAGTGCCTATGTTCGACGAGAACCTGAAGGCCGTCTTCAAACCCAAGGCAGTGCCCGTGACGGTAGAGCGCTGCACGGACGGCAACGGCTCGGTGGAGGTGAGCGAGGCGTACTCCAACGTGGGCAGCACCATTACCTTGACCGCTACTCCGAAAGAAGGCTTTGTCTTCGACCAGTGGGAGGACGGCAATAAGGAAACCAACCGCAAGCTAACTATCACGCCGGAAATGCTGATTGAGCGTGCGCCGATGGGCTGGGATCCCGAGATGGGAGATATGGCCTACAACGAATACCCTGTCGATATGGGCGGCGGCTCAATAGAATCCTACCACTCAGATTCCGAGTATATCCTCCGTCTCTGCGCGAAGTTCAAAGTTGACCCGAACATCAAGAAAACTTATACCATCCTTGCCTCTGCAAACGACCCGACGATGGGAACAGTAAGCGGCAGTGGCGAATACGACGAAGGAACATCAGTAACACTCACGGCTACAGCCAACAGCGGCTATAAATTTACAGAATGGTCTGACGGCGAAAAAACTAACCCGCGCACAATAACAGTTACAGAAAATCTTGTACTCACGGCAGTATTTGTCGAAGACTCACAGACACAGGAAGGTGATGCATACGTTTGCGACTTCTCCAAGATGGCAAGCAAACACCAACAATATACTGACCAATGGACCTATGATGACAATTGGACTGTATTCGGTGCTGCTAATAACAACGCAGGCTGGCCGTTTGCCAAATTTGGAGGTAAAGATACTAACCTCGAAAAGGCAAATCCTGTATATGTGGTTAACAATGCCGCACTCGACAAAGAGATTAAACAAGTTCGCGTAACTTATCCTGTCGGCTCATTCGGCAAAAATGGTATGAGCATGAACAGTTGGGGTGTTAAGGTTTATAGCGACCTCGAATGTACTAACTTGCTCTATACAGTTCAAGGTGGCGAATTCGGCAATGATTATGCTGTATTAACCGTTTCGGCAAAAGAAGGCAATCCATGGTTAGCAGGTTATGCTATCCAAGTTTATTGGGATTTGGTTAATACTACAACAACCAACGGTATCGTTTGGGTAGAAAAAATCGAATATCTCACCGAAGCCGTTCAGGAAGATGTATATTTCACTATCGTAGTTGAATCATCTAACCCTGAAGCAGGTACTGTAACAGGTAACGGGGAATACAAACAAGGCTCAACAGCCGAAATCAAAGCCATCCCTAACAACGGCTATGAATTTGCACAATGGTCTGACGGTAATACCGACAACCCACGCACTATTACCGTAACTGAAGATGCCACCTATGTTGCATCATTCAAGGAAATTAATGACGCATTGAAAGACATCTTTGGTAATGACCAACCTCAAGTCCGCAAGGAAATGATTGACGGAGTTATCTATATCATCAAAGACGGCAGACGCTACAACGTACTTGGTGTTGAGGTGAAGTGAATGATGGATTGATGAAGTCATAAATACATCATTCAAAATTCGGCATCACGGCATTGGGTTGCCGTGATGCCCCAAAGAAACTTCGGAATACCGGTATGCCGGAAAACCGAAATCCCCAAAAAACCTTCGGAACACCGGAACACCGGTATGCCGGAAAACCGAAAAAACTTCAGCAACAATGAAACGCTTGATAAACATAATTCTGATTATGGCAACTTCACTGACCAACAACTCTTTTGCCTGCAAGACGCAAAAGACCTACTCTATCGACTACGACGGGCGCGCAGAGTTCTACACCACCCCCGACAACAAGCCTGCTCCCACCAAGGCAAGTGCGGGCGAGCAGGTGACCATCCTGCTTGGTATGGTTGCCACCGACACTCGGTACGACTTCTATTTGGACGATGAGCCACTCAATCCCGATTACATCACTGACCATGGTTTTCTCATACAGTTTGTGATGCCCGAGCATGACGTAAAACTACGCTGCCTGAGACAAAACATCTCCGAAGCACAGCTTTTCACCATCGACTTCTCAGGGCAGGACTACGCTTATCTGAGCGAGCCATACGACAGAAACAGAGAGCCTAAGCCTGCTCGCAAACAGTACCGCGCAGGCGAACAGGTGGTGCTCTACTACCCTATGGTTGCCACCGACACCGACTATACATTCCTTGTCGATGGCATGGCTGTCCGTCCCGACTTTGAGAGAAGCACAGGATTCATCATCAGCTTCACCATGCCCGACCACGATGTCACCGTCAAGTGCATCGAGCGCAACACCATGTTACCCGACGGCGGCGAAGAGATGTTAATCGAAAGATAACCTCGGGATCACGGAATCCCGACATACCGGAATGCCGAAAGAACGCTCGAAACACCGGAACGCCGAACCCTCGGAAAACCGAAAAAACAACTAAATTAAACACCATATTATATTAACGAAAAAAACATTGAGTATGAAAAAGAATTTTAAATTTGCTACTATTGTAGCATTTGTTCTGCCGCTGTTTGCGGCTTGTGGTGGCGACGAACCGACAACGAAAAACCATCTTGATGGACCGACTGTTGATTTCGCAGAAATTGTTGATGTAAATTAGTGCTTGAGAATGATTTATTCTCAAATGGTGCCTTCAGTTTTGACATCACCTATCAATCTAACGGCGAAGTGTTTTACAATGGCGATGAAAGCCGTATTCTTACTGTCGGCGAGCCTAAAGTAACCGGTGACGGAGCAGAAAAAAATTATGCTTTCACCGTTACCGTAAATCCTCCCATTGACAGCGAAGATGCTGAGTCCAAGCTTGTGTTTGGCGTTAATTATGCTGAAACGACCGAGTATCAGGCGAGCAGACTCACTATCGTCCGCAAAGGCTTGGGGAATGTCAATACGCCTCAAGGTGCTCTGATCGGTGTGTTCTCGTTAGGCGGAAGCGGACAGGTATATTTTGCCAAAGGTAATCTTGAGTACGACTCCCTATTAAACCAATATTCATTTGCCGAAAGTCAGTATAAAGGAGAAAAAGGCGTGTTGGGCTCTGACAGATATGTATCGCATTTCCCGCTGACACCAGTATCAGACAAAAGTGGCGAGCCGATTTATGTTTTTGAAGAGGTTTTTTCAAGGTTTCCTATTCAAGACGCAGAACCAAGCGATGATGACAACTATTGGTTTATCCCCACTGCCGAACAATGGGATTATCTTATCTACAAGCGCGAGAATGCCGACAATCTACGTGTTTCGTATATCATCAATGAAGAACTCAATCCGGGAGAGCAAAGCGGTCTGATTCTGCTGCCGGATAACTACCTTGAGATGGCGGCAGAAAAAGGATGGGATGTTTCAAACATAGGACGGTATTTCGTAATCAGAACCGAAGAGGAACTCAAAGAGCTTGAAAGCCGTGGTGCACTTATTTTGGCTCCGTTTGGCGATTTGAATTCAACGGATATCTATAATGACATACCCTTTGAAGAATCGAGAGCGATGTTCGGCGTTTATTGGTCAAGCAGCGTGCAGAATGAAGGAGAGGGTAAAACAAGTGCGATAGCACTTGTGCTGAACGATGTTAAAAGTGAGGATAACGGAGTAAACCTCATCCGTGTACATCAAGATGTAGAATCTGCCCGCAACGTATGCATCCGTTTGGCATATCGAAAATTCAAATAAATTCACTCGAATCGGTACCACGGCATTGGCTTGCCGTGGTATCTCAAAAGAATATTGAGCAAAAGGCCAATGCTCAAACAGCGAACGCTCTTTGACATATTGGATTACCGACTTTTTTCAAGTACATTTGAAAAAATATTATAATTTTATAAAATATTCTTGTCTGTTTGAAAAAAATGCGCGCTATCTTTGCACCCGAATTTAAGAGTTATATACAACATTTATGCGTAAATTTAGGCAAAATTTGCCTTTCGCTCATAATAGTGTGCGAAAAATTTGCATAATAAAAAGAAATGTAGTACTTTTGCAAGCGATAAATATAAACCGTCATTTATATAAACAATCATTTATATTATGAAGTTCTACGACAGAGAATCGGAATTGGAGGTATTGAGGCAAATACATGCGCAATCGCTTCAGACTGCCACATTTACAGTGTTGACAGGACGCCGACGCATTGGCAAGACATCGCTTGTTATGCGGGCATTAGAAGGACAGCAGTTTGCATATCTTTTCGTATCGAAAGACAGCGAGGCTATGCTTTGTCGGAAATTCCAAGCAATATTAGAACAGACACTCGGTATGCAAATATATGGTTCGGTCAACCGTTTCCGCGACTTGTTTGAGATAATTATGCGTGAGTCTGTTCAACGTCCCCTGACGGTCGTATTTGATGAGTTTCAGAACCTGAACAAACTGAATCCTGCCATTTTCAGTGAGATACAAGATGTATGGGACAGATACCACCGGCAATCGCATATCAACCTCATAGCATCAGGCAGTATCGTATCGCTGATGAAACATATCTTTGAAGACAAAAACGAACCTCTATACGGACGCCCGACTTCTAAATTCACATTGCGCCCGTTCTCTCTGACAGTACTCAAACAGATTTTTGCCGACCATTGTCCGAATTATAGTAATGAAGATTTGCTGTGCTTGTATATGATTACGGGCGGAGTGGCAAAATATGTTGAACTGCTGATGGATGCAGGGTGCTATACAAAGGAGAAAATGCTCAATTATGTGTGTCGGCTCGACTCTTATTTCTTAACTGAAGGACGTGATATTATAAATACCGAATTCAGTTCGGATTATAACACCTACTATTCTATCCTTCAACTGATAGCAAACGGGCAAAATCGGCGAACAGATATTGATGGTGCTTTGCAAAAGGACTGCGGAACATACCTTACTAATTTGGAAAAAAACTTCGGATTGATTGTTCGTCTTCGTCCGCTACTTGCTTCCGGGCAATCGAAAGTGTCATCGTATGAAATTGCAGACCCGTTCTTGCGTTTCTGGTTTAAGTTCATTTGCCCGTATCAGTCACTTATAGAGAGTGGACAGCTCAAACTGTTGCGAGCTAATATCAACACCCACTACGAGCGATTTTCGGGCATAACGCTTGAACGCTATTTCCAAACCAAACTGATGGAAACGGGCGAGTACTCGATGGTTGGAAACTGGTGGGACAGAAAAGGAAATAACGAAATAGACATTATCGCACTCAATGAGTTTACACACCAAGGTTTGATAGCGGAGGTAAAACGTAATGAGCAGAAGATCAATCTGCTTGTCTTAGCAGAGAAGGCAGCCAATCTGCCACAGGCGCAATTTGGTCGTTATCAGTTCCAACAGCAAGGCTTTTCACTAAAAGACATGTAGATACAAACAATTTCTCATGCAAAGTCAGCGGTAATCCGATATGCAGCAACGCAGCGGGTTACCGCTGATTTTTTAAGAAAGCCTCGGAATCCCGGAATCCCGGAATGCCGGAATCCCGAAAGAAACTTCGGAATGCCGGAAAACCGGAATCCCGGAATACCGACAAGCCGGAAACTATCAGCATAGTGCCGTTGGCTCGGCACTATGCCACCAACAAATTGCTCTTTGACATATTGGATTACCGAAAAATAAATGTTTATTCCGCTGCAATTAGGAAAATACCACCAAAATCAGCGGAATAAAAAGAAATATTTGCATAATTAAAAAATAACCCGTAATTTTGCAGCAAGAAATGCCATATTACTTATTTTAATATACAAATATCTATAAGTGATTATTGACAAGCGCATTGTAAACATAAATCGTATATTTTGTATTGTAGATTTGAACATTTTGCACTAAGGATTTGAACATTTTGCACTAAAAAACACAATATGGACTTTAGAAGAAAACAATGTGATGTCGTTCTTTCGCGTATAAACGAAAAACGCAGTAAAATTCAAGTGATAGTTGGTCCGCGACAAGTTGGAAAATCGACGCTCATGGATCAAGTGTTATCGGTGTGTACGATTGCTTTCACTTTGGCAAAAGCAGATAATGTTGACCCGCACGATATCGGATGGATTAAGCGCACATGGGAATCTGCTCGTGGTGTAATGATTGCTCAAAAGCAAAAAGAGCATCTGCTCGTTATTGATGAGATACAAAAGATATTGCATTGGAGCGATGCCGTAAAAGAAGAATGGGATTGGGACACAAGCAATAAACTTAATATTAAGGTTGTTCTGCTCGGTTCTTCACGATTGATGTTGCAATCAGGTCTGAAAGAATCGTTGGCAGGGAGATTCGAGTTGATTCGTATGCCGCATTGGTCATATTCAGAGATGAAAGAGGCCTTCGGCTTCACATTGGATCAATACATTTTCTTCGGTGGTTATCCCGGTTCGGCAGAATTTATTAACGATGAAAAAAGGTGGAAACGATATTTGAAAGATAGCATCATTGCTCCGGCTATAGAACGCGACATAATAATGACCACCAATATCTACAAACCCATTTTAATGAAACGTTTGTTTCATCTCGGATGTTCATATTCTGCTCGCGAATTGTCATTAACCAAAATGTTAGGGCAGCTGCAAGACTCAGGGAATGTTACGACGCTTGCCGGATATTTGGATGTATTAGGGCAAAGCGAACTGCTTATAGGATTACAAAAATATGCCTATGACGAGTCTCGTAAGTACAATTCTACTCCGAAGTTGCAAGTTTTTAATAACGCATTGTTAACAGCTAATCAGCGTGGGAGATATGAAACAATAAGAGCAAACGCTGAAAAATGGGGGCAATGGGTTGAGTCAGCAGTAGGGGCACATTTGCTAAGCGAAGCCGAAGAAAACGATTTGCAAGTATTCTATTGGCGCAATAGACAAAACGAAGTTGATTTCGTATTGGCAGATGGGGAAGAATGTGTGGCATTTGAAGTAAAAAGCGGCAGAAGAAGCATGAATGCCGGTATTGCAGAATTTACAAAAAACTACAATCCCCGACACTCCTATATCATCGGCACAGGAGGCATCCCTTTTGAAGACTTTCTTTCTATCAGCATCGAACAATGGTTCGATTGAAACAAGTTCAACACGCCGACCTATAATTCCTCAGCGGTAATCCGATATGCAACAATGCAGCGGGTTACCGCTGATTTTTAGAAGCCTTCGGGATTCCGGTTTTCCGGGATTCCGGGATCCCGAAAAAAGAACCTTCGGGATCCCGGAAAGCCCGAAACTATCAGCATAGTGCCGTTGCTCGACACTTTGCTACCAACAAATCACGCTCTTTGACATATTGGATTACCGAAAAGACAACTATTTTGCGTGAATGTCAATAAAAACAGCTATTTGCGCAAAATAATACTATATTATTCTGCGCGAACGCGGGTACAAAATGCCTTTTGCGCAAAATAGCAGAAGAAAAATTTGCATAAATCAAAAATATCTTATAATTTTGCCGACAGACAAAAAAAACGAAGTAGAATTATGAATGCAACAGTATTTAATCCCATTCAGCTTCATTTGTTGGAAATGTTCTCGTATATGGACTCCCAACAAGAATTGCAAGAAGTTCAAACCATACTGACCAATTACTATTTTGACAAGATTGACAGATTAGGAACGCAACTTGCAGCCCAAAATGGTTGGACAGATGAAACATTGCAAGAAATGTCAGAGGAACATTTACGAACGCCTTACAAATGAAAATAGTCCTTGATACTAATTGCCTGCTCCCCATAATAATTCGAGGGTCGTTTTGTCATGAAATATGGCAAGCGTTTCGCGCCGGCAAATATACTCTTTGTATAAGTACAGATATCCTCTTGGAATACGAAGAGATACTGATGAGAAAGACCCAAAACAAAGAATTTACAGATGCCGTCATTGCCGCCATTACCAACGCTCGAAACGTAGAGAAGGTATCACCTGCATATCATTTTGAGATGATTAAAGCGGATCCTGACGATAATAAGTTTGTTGATTGTGCCATAACTGCGGGAGCTAAATATATTGTGAGCAATGACAAACATTTCAAAGAATTGGAAAAATACTCTTTCCCTAAAGTTGATATATGCAAATTAAGCGAATTCCTTAATTTCGTAAGGGATTTGTAAATTCAACACATTTCCAAATATAATAACAGCGGTAATCCGATATGCAGCAACGCAGCGGGTTACCGCTGATTTTTTAGGAAACCCTCGGAATACCGGAATGCAGGAATCCCGGAATCCCGGAATCCCGAAAGAAACCTTCGGAATGCCGGAATATCGGAATCCCGGAACCCCGAAAGAACCCTCGTAACCCCGAAACCCCGAAAAACAATAACAACTTAAAAAATAAAACAATTATGAAACAGAAATTCTTATTTTGGGTTGCATTGGCAACCATGTTAGTAACCGGAGCGCTGAGTACCGATGTATCGGCTTCTCTCAAAGTGCTGGGAAATACTATTCCCATCAAGGACGGTACTTCCACTGTCGGAAACATCACCATTGAGCAGTCCGTTGAGGACAGGACGTTGATCATCCAGTTCGGAGAAAGATCCGTAAAAACGCTCGATGTCGTATCAAGCGAAAGCCTTATTTACTATTTTGGCGATGACTTCGACATCGTTCTGGTTGCTTTTGACGAAGACCTTGAGATCAATCACAGTATGGAAACTGAGAAGGTTTTATTCAACTTCTGGAACTCCAACTCCGATTTGCTTGACGTATATCTTATGAACAACAATGATGAAGATGTAACGCTCAAAATCAACATGACTTACGAAAAAACAGGGGTACCTGTTTTTAATTTGTATAATACGACACTCCATCTGAACCCGTTAGGTACAGGACTCGTTGACGATGACAAAATCCGCAAACTGAATATTGATATCGAAACCGCTTCGAACATGATATTCAACGATAATCAAGAAACGAGGTCGTATGTCGATTTGGATTATGGCGATTTCCACTTTGCCTTTACCAATGCAGCAAGGCAAGGGGATGTCTTCCATAACAATATTGTAGTCTCCGGTCTTGGACGCCTCGATACGTATGATGAGCGCAACTACGTCACCCAACCGCAGGGATTAGGCTTCTATTTTGACGGAAACTTAGCAGGTCTTTATAAATGTGAAACCACGTTGAGTTACACAAACAGATATCAGGGCGAAGTGACACTTACCTACGCGCCTTCCTCATGGCAGTATTTCGGACCGGGCGATTACTCCTCTTGGCGGCTTCAAGAGGGCTGTGACGGAAGCGTGGTACTGAAAGTAATCTGCGCAGGAGACCTCTCGGCATTAGACTCCGAAGACCTGCCGTGGTACCCGTTTAAAGACATTATTACCCGAGTCGAATTGCAGGAAGATGCACTGTATCCGTGCGACAAACTGCCCAAAGGTGCTTTCAAGGGATTCACCGCACTGACCTCTGCTTCTCTGAGCGGGCTTTACGGTCTGAAAGAGATTTCCGACGAGTTGTTTATGAACTGCTCCAAACTGGCAGACCTCACCTTCCCTGCCATAAGCGAGGGGATAGAGACCATCGGCAATCATGCGTTCTGGATGTGCCAGAAGCTGACTAAAATGGAAATACCCGAGACGGTGGAAGAAATTGGCGACAATGCGTTCTACTTTTGCCGGAATTTAGAAGTGACACTCCCCAAGAGCCTCAAGAAAGTGGGCTACCGTGCCTTCGACCAGTGCAACACCGTCACCATGCCCAAGGAAATAGGAGAGAATGTGGGAACAGTGCTGGAAAACGAAGAGGAACAATGGGCATCGGTGTTCCGTATAGTACGTTTGGTGTTCCCCGGTACGTTGCAAGAGTGGCTCGCACGCGACAACAAATGGATAATGAATGCGTGGACGAATTACACCTCCGACGGCGGACACCTCAATATCGGCGGCGAGGACGTTGTGGATTTGGTTATCCCTAACGGCATTACCGAACTCAAACCATACGCTTTCGCCAATGCCACACATATCAAGACCGTCACCTTCCCCTCGACGCTGACCAAAATAGGAGACCGTGCCTTCTACGAGAATAAACTATTAGAGGCAGCCGACCTGCCGGATAATATCACCGGACTGGGTGAGGAGTGTTTCGCATACAGCGGTATTGAATCGCTCAAACTGCCCAAGGACCTCACCGTCATTCCCGAAGGAGCCTTCGGTGGCTGTGAAAATCTGGCATCCCTGACTCTTCCGGAGGGGCTGCTTGGTATATCAGTTGGGGCGTTCGAAGGTTGTGAAGCACTGCAAACGCTTGTGCTACCCAATAGCGTCACCGCCATCGCACCCGCTGCATTCGCGGGGAGCGGACTCAAGGAGGTCACACTCCCCAAGAGTCTCAACTACATTGATATCAGTGCGTTCGGCTCTTGCCTGTTCCTCACTACAATAAACATACCCGCAGGCATGGGTGACGTGGAATTTGATATGTCGGGTTTGAAAGAATTAACAGGATTAACAATAGATGAACTCTCCGATGAACAAAAGATGATACTCGGTTTCGCGTTGGTGAACGAAATCCGCTTCTCAGGTGACCTGAACGAATGGCTCACCAAGAGCCGCCCGTGGCTGATGAAGTACTTGTCCCCTCTCACTTATGACTGGGAGAATGTAGATATTGTCCCGCATGAGGTCAGCCTCTACCTTGCCGACAGCGACGAACCGGTGAACGAACTCGTCATCCCCGAGGGCGTGACCGCCATTCCCGAAGAAGCCTTCCGTCTGATAAACATGGCAAGCCTGACCCTTCCGGCAGGTGTGACGGAGATTGGTGCCCGCGCCTTCGACGGCTGCACAGCGCTCCTGACCGCCGAGTCCAAGGCTGCCGTGCCGCCCACACTCGGCGCAGATGCCTTCAAGGGCATCGACGAGAAAGCCACCCTCTATGTCACTACCTCTGCCGTAGCCGCCTACAAAGCGTCCGACTGGAGCAAATACTTCACCATCGAAGGAGCCGGTGCCGAATACAATATCTCCGTCACCGTAAAGGGTATTGACCCCGAGTTGGTGGAGATCACCGGTGCCGGAACATACACAGAGGGCGATGATGCCACCCTCTCGTTCAAACTGAAAGACGAAACGCACTACACTTTTTCTATGTGGCTGTTCGATGAAAACAACTTCCGCACCACCCAGACACTCACTTTTGAGAATATGGATGCCGACCACGAGGTGGAGATAGTCTTCAACGTGAACAAATACTCCGTGACTGCCACCGTCAAACCTGCCGAAGGCGGAGTTGTCAAAGGACAAGGCGAATACGACTACGGCACCAACTACACCCTGACACTCGAACCCGCTGAGGGCTACGAACTCAAGGAGTGGCGCGACGGCGTTGCGTTAGATGAGAAGACCAACACCCTGAGCGGCATTGTTTATGGCAACATTAACATCGAGTGCGTGCTGCAACTAAAACATTACACCATCACCGCTGCCGTTAACGACGAGAAGATGGGAACAGTAACCGGCGCAGGCTCATACGAGCACGGCTCTGAGGTAACACTCACCGCCAAACCTAACGACGGGTATCAATTCGTTAACTGGAGCAACGGCTCTACCGACAACCCATTGAAATTTACTGCTAAAGAGGAGGTTTCTCTCACAGCCAACTTCGAACTGATACCGGTAAAGGAATTCACCCTCACCGTTGTTGCCTCGCCTGCCGAGGGCGGACAAGTGATTGGCAGCGGAACATATAAAGAAGGCGAGGAAGCACAACTCGTAGCGTCAGCCAACACGGGCTACAACTTCGTTGAGTGGAAAGAGGACGGCGACAAGAACGCTATCCGCAAAGTGAAGGTTACTGCCGATGCCACCTACACCGCATTGTTCGAGAAACAGCAGGCTCCGAAACCGGAATACACCATCACCGTTGCCGCCTCGCCAGCCGAAGGCGGCACAGTGGAAGGCGGAGGCAAGTATGAAGAGGGCAAGACCGCTACTCTCACTGCCAATGCTGCCGAAGGATATGAGTTCGTGCAGTGGTCCGACGGAGTGAAGGACAATCCGCGCGTTGTCACCGTCACAGCCAACGCCACCTACACTGCCGAGTTCAAGAAGAAAGAGGTTCTGCCTACCGAATATACTGTTACCGTTTATGTAAGTCCTGAAGAAAGCGGTAAGGTTGAAGGAGCCGGCACATACAAAGAGGGCGAAACAGCTACCCTCGTAGCACTGCCTGCCTTTGGTTATCTGTTCGACAAATGGTCTGACGGCAATACCGAAAATCCGCGTGATATCGTGGTAGATAAGAAATGGACTCTTATCTGCTACTTCACCCTAATCAGCGATGGAATCGAGGATATTAATGGAAGTAAGAGCGAAGAGCAAGGGCAGAAAGTTCTGCGCAACGGCAAGTTGTATATCATCTTGCCTGACGGTCGCGAATTCGATACCACCGGCAAAAAGATAAAATAGGATCGGAAAAAACGGAAATCGCGGCATGCCGGAATACCGGAATGCCGGAATACCGAAAGAGTCCTCGGAATACCGGCATTCCGGAATACCGGTATTCCGAAAGAACATCCGGAAACTATCAGCATAGTGCCGTTGGCTCGGCACTATGCTACTCAAACAAAACGTTCATTGACATATTGGATTACCGAAAAAAATGGGCTTAACCGCATAATATTTGGTATTTGGTACTTAGATTGTGCTTTTAAGATAGTGGATGCACAAAACGCAGAATTTACTTTTCCAAAAGTCAAATTGCTAATATATTTTACTTTTCTAAAAGTAAATTTTTATCAAAATATTTGCTTTGTAAAAATAATTTATTTATCTTTGCAGTCGAAAATAAAAAAAAATTATGATTAACGATAATGATTATAGAGATTTAGTCGCGATAAGTAACGACATGATTAATGATGTCAACCTAAAGTATAAACGCTATCTATATGACACGATAGATTGGAACTCACGGCTGATATGTATTAGAGGAGCTAAAGGCACAGGAAAATCAACTTTGATACTGCAATACATCAAAGAACATTATCGCGATAGGCAAAAAGTACTTTACATATCGCTTGATGATTTTCATTTTCAGTTGTTCTCATTGTATGATGTAGCAGAATATGCTTATCTGCACGGAGTTGAAACATTATTTATAGATGAAGTACATTACCATAAACATTGGTCGCTTTACATAAAAAATATCTACGATAGATTTAAGAGTATGAAGATTGTCTATACCGGCTCTTCTATGCTGCAATTAGAAAAGGCTGAAGCTGATTTGTCAAGAAGACAATCTGTATATGACCTATGGGGATTTTCATTTCGGGAATATCTTTTATTCAATCAAAAACTTGATTTCGGTGTTTTAAGTTTAGACACATTGCTGAAAGAACATGTCTGCATCTCCAATGATATAAAATCAAAAATTAAGCCATTGGAGCTTTTCGATAATTATTTACTAAATGGTTATTATCCGTTTTCTTTGGAAGGAGCAAAAGATTATCACAAACGCCTACTTTCTGTTGTTGACCTGATTATATTTCAAGAAATTCCATTAATTGAAGATATCTCGTTTGCGACACTCCAAAAAGCTCGGAAAATGCTGATGATTTTAGCCGAACAAGTACCTTTTGAACCAAATATAACATCTCTTGGCAGGGATATAGAAGCAACGCGTGACATCGTGATAAAAATTCTTGATTTACTTGAAAAGGCAGGATTATTGCTACTTCTGCGGAAAGAAAAAAGCAATTATAAAACACTTTCACGACCGGACAAGATATATCTTAACAATTCCAATCTGATGTTTGCCTTAACCCGAAGGATTAACAAAGGAACTATGCGTGAGATATTTTTTTATAATCAACTATATGTCAATCATAGTGTATTGATGCCACCTAAAGGAGATTTCCTCGTTGACGAAAAGTACACATTTGAAGTGGGAGGCGCAGGAAAAAGTTTCTCACAGATAAAAGATATGTCCGACAGCTATCTCGCCGTTGATGACACTGAATACGGCTTCGAAAACAGAATTCCACTATGGTTATTCGGTTTCCTATATTAAGATTTCTTCCATCACTGACGGCTTCCCATTTATAATTTCACAGCGGTAATCCGATATGCAGCAGTTAGCGGGCGGGTTACCGCTGATTTTTTAGGAAACCTTCGGAATCCCGGAAATCCCGAAAAAAGAACCCTCGGAATCCCGGAATACCGGAATCCCGGAATCCCGAAAAAACAAAAAACCGAAATAAATCAATCAAAATCCAAAACAAT
>FLNX01000073.1_pt1 | contig 70173 bp, 51 predicted proteins | sample 1140341 | NCBI WGS metagenome assembly FLNX01 (sample SAMEA3878208, study PRJEB12797) | bioreactor metagenome | biome: Moose rumen | place: Sweden | collected 2011-10
GAGAGAGTGAGGAAATATTCCAGTGCTGATTCTGAATGAGATAATAGGCAGCGGCTACACGAGAAACTGTTACAAACACCCTTACGATAAAAATCTTTGCGTTAAAATCGAACTCAAACCCGACGCGAATAGCTATGAACTTCACGTTTACGATTTAGTTAAATCGCTGATACCTGGACAAATTGCAAAAATATACTCAACTGTGATCGAGACCGATAAAGGCCCAGGGATAACGAGTCAATTAATACGAAACGAAACGGACGAAAATATCTCTCCAAATTTTCACGAGTATAAACTTTCAGGCGACTTCAAACAAATAGAAGCCTCACTGAATCGAATCATAAAGCGCGTTATAGCTAGGGATATTTTTTTCTTTGATTTTAATCTGGGAAATTTTGTCGTGCAGACGTTGAGCAATGGCTCTAAAAAAGTTTGGCTCATTGATGTGAAGAGCTTAAACCGTACAGGCTACGAGGGATTTTTGCACCTTGAAAGAATCTTTGCGCCGCTCGCACGAATAATAATGTTTCGCAGAATTCGCAGGCTTTATAAAATGGTGGGGCTAATATTTCCTTTTGATGACTTGTGCCGCAAAAAATTTTTCAGCACGCTTTTTGTAACAGTAAAGTAAATAATCTCCCCTGATGAATCGCACCCGGGGAGTCTTTTGTGCCTTAACGTTGAGCCTTCTTGAGTGATGCCATTAATCCGCCGTCCTTGATCATGTTCTTGATAAATTCCGGGAATGGTTCAGCGTGATAAGTTTTGCCTTTGGTCTTGTTGGTGATTAATCCAGTGTCAAAATCTATGCTTATTTCGTCACCGTCAGAAATATCTTCAGCAGCTTGGGGGCATTCGAGAATAGCTAAGCCGATATTAATTGCGTTACGGTAAAAAATTCGCGCGAAACTTTTTGCGATCACACAGGAAATTCCAGAAGCCTTGATAGCTACCGGAGCATGTTCACGACTCGAGCCGCAGCCAAAATTGAATCCAGCTACGATAATGTCGCCTTCCTTAACTTTCTTGGTAAAGTCTTTGTCAATATCCTCCATGCAATGTGAGGCTAATTCCTTCGCGTCCTGACTCGCTAAATAACGTGCCGGGATTATTACGTCGGTGTCAACGTGGTCGCCATATTTATGAGCTATCATTTACATAACCTCCTTCGGGTGTGCAATATGTCCGGCTATTCCTGAAGCAGCAGCTACAGCAGGAGACGCTAAATATACTTCACTGTCAACGTGTCCCATACGTCCAACGAAATTCCTGTTAGTCGTCGATACGCAACGTTCACCAGCCGCTAAAATTCCCATGTAGCCTCCAAGGCATGGCCCGCAAGTTGGAGTCGAAACTATACAGCCAGCGTCAAGGAATATATCGAAATATCCAAGCTTCATTGCCTCACGATAAATGCTAGGCGTTGCAGGAATTATTATCCCCCTAACACCTTCGGCCAAGTGTTTACCCTTGAGAATCTCCGCGGCGGCTTTCAAGTCCTCGATCTTTCCGTTTGTGCATGAGCCTATTACGATTTGATCGATCTTAACATCATGGCCTTCTGTTGCGGGCTTAGCGTTCTCCGGTAAATGCGGCCAAGATACTGTGCAATCAACTTCATCAAGATTAATTTCAACGACGCTTTCATATTCTGCATCGGGGTCAGGGTCGTAAGCAGTCCATTCACGAGCAACACGGCCTTTGAGAAATTCGCGGGTAATATCGTCTACAGGGAATATGCCATTTTTTCCGCCAGCTTCGATCGCCATGTTAGATATTGTGAGTCTGTCGGCCATTGTCAATTCCTTCAAGCCCTCCCCAGCGAACTCCAACGACTTGTATAAAGCTCCGTCGACACCGATTTTGCCGATTAAATATAAAATTACGTCTTTGCCGGAAACATAAGGACGCTTTTTGCCAGTGATATTGACTTTGATAGCAGCAGGGACTTTGAACCACGTATAACCCACAGCCATAGCCGCGCCCAAGTCAGTTGAGCCCACGCCGGTTGAGAAAGCGTTTACGGCCCCGTAAGTGCATGTGTGGGAGTCAGCGCCGATTATAGCCTCGCCAGGTGCAACGAGTCCCTTCTCCGGTAAAAGCGCGTGTTCTATACCCATTGTGCCGACGTCAAAGAAATTCTCAAGCCCAAATTTTTTCGCAAAAACTCGGCATTGTTTACACTGTGTAGCGGATTTAATGTCCTTGTTCGGGACAAAGTGATCCATCACGAATACAACTTTGCTCTTATCGAAAACTTTATCGAAGCCAGCAGCCTCAAACTCGTTAATCGAAACAGGAGCTGTAATGTCATTAGCAAGCGTTAAATCTAGTTTTGCTTGGATTAATTGTCCGGCATGAACTTCATCAAGTCCGGCATGTTTAGCAAGGATCTTTTGAGTCATTGTCATTCCCATGTGAATAAAATTCCCCCTCGTTATTGACATACTCCCCCATACCTAAAGGCAGGGGATTCTAGCATCAACAACGCTGCCGGATTGCTCCGGTCTTACTGCGTCTCCTCTAATGGTACGATGTCCCGACCATTCTTTTTTTAGTTTGTCACACTATCTAGCGGATTTTGCCCCTACTTAGATAGCTGAAGTATTATACTACACTGCGCCTTATATCCCCATAGCTGAAGCTAGGGGTATTACGGCGTTTGTTGATAACGTGAGAGGCACAGATGGTTAGAGAAATTAGAGCTCACTGAATTGGGAATGGTCTCCCTCCTCAATGAAACCTAACAAGGTGGTTCACGTTCTCACCCCCTCTCGTCCAAAAATTTTCAGAAAAAAAAAGACAGACCCCGGAGGATCTGCCAATGAATTTGAAATTTTCGAATCTGCTACAGCGGAGTAACTCCCAAAACTATGCAAGCAACGATTGAAAGAATGCTGATGCACCAAATCCACGGAAGCGAGTACTTAATGTGTTCGCCAACGTCGATTTCAAGCAAGCCTAAGCCTAAGTACATAGCCGGGGACAACGGGGAAATCATAACTCCAACGTTTTCTGCAACAAGCATTACGCACGCTACGTCCATTGGGTTGACGCCGAACTGTGAAGCAATTCCTACTACGACCGGCAATAATCCAAAATAGAAGCTGTCCGTTCCAAGGCACATGATCAAAGGCACTGCGAAACATGCTACGATGAAATGTGTGTAGCGTCCAAGATCTGGCGGGATTACCGTAACAACTGCTGAAGCCATTGCGTTAAGCATACCAGTTCCACTAAGAACACCCGTGAAAATTCCAGCCGCGAACAACGTTACAACCATTGACATAGCCGCGACACCGTAATTTTTGAGCTTAGCGTTCTGTTCCTTGAGGGACTTAATGTTGAACGGCAACGTTATAGCTAATGCAAGCATGAACACGTAAGCAGGATTGAAGCTTCCGAACATTAACGCCGCTATTACAGCAACAACGATAACAAAGTTGTAAATCTGAAGCTTACTGGAAACTTTTGATGAAGCTGCGTCTGTTTTTGCCTCGTCAGTTGTGGCGTCCACAGTGAGGCCAAGTTTCTTAATGCGTCTCTTCTGAATGCCGCTGAGCAAGAAAGCTACTACGAACGTGATCACCAACATAGCGCCCTGAACAGGAAGTAATCTGTGCCATAAAACGTTCGGGTCTGTCTCAAGAACTGTAGCAGCTCTGATTGTCGGGCCACCCCATGGGCATACGTTCATGACTCCGATAGCAACACACACTAAAAGCATTAACGCTCTGTTATCCATTTTCAATTTCTTGAACATAGGAAGCATAGCTGTGATCGTGATTATGAACGTCGTAGCGCCGGAGCCGTCAAGGTGTCCGATAATTCCTACAGCAGCAGTGGCAAGTAATACGAGCGTTACACTTGTTCCAGCTTTCTTGATTAAGAAATTAACAATAGGATCAAAAACGCCCTGGTCACTCATCAACGAGAAGAACGAGATCGAGAACACGAATAACGAAACAGTCGAGACCATTTTCGAAATTCCTGACGCCGCGAATTTGTTCACAACCAACGGATCGAAACCAGCAACGAGTGCCGCAATTGTCGGAAGCAAGATGAACGCGATTGGAGGGATAACGATCTTCTTGATTAAGCACACGATTAGTATCAAGACCATTACAAAGCCAATCACAGCAAGTTTTGTTGACGGGGCAGCCGCAGCTTTCTTGGCCGGAGCTTTCTCGGGTTTTAACAAGTCCTTGAAAGTTTTGTACTCGGTTATGAGAGTCTCTGTGTATTCAGTCTTGTTGGCAAAACCTGGTCTCTCATCATAGCCGCCCTTCTGTAAGAATGCTTTCCACTCTTCAGTCATAGCGATTTTGGCGATAGCAGCTTCCATTGCGTCAATGGCTTCTTGTGGTGTACCCTTCTTGGCAAAAATTCCGCGTTCAGGTCCGATTACGGAGTCGATACCAAGTTCACCAGCCGCTTCAACGTTTGGATAGCTTGACATTCTCTTTTCGGAAAGTGCTAACAACGGGGTTATCTCGCCAGCAGCTATAAGATCCGAAATTTCGTCCGTGCCCGTTACCATTAAGTCAATTTGTCCTTCTTTGAGCGCAAGATTCATTCCTGCACCTGAAGGGTAATTGACCTCAAGCAAACTCATTCCCTCAATGGCTTTTCTTAGTGATAAACCATCAACGCCCGTGCTTGTCAACATACCTACACTGACGCTATAAGGGTGGCTCTTCACGAACTCACGAAGCTGTGAGAAATTGCTGTAGCCTCTTTCCTCCATGGCTCTACGAGACGCGGCAATGACGTTGATAGCGTTCACTAGTCTTGCAACTGGTACGAACTCATCATTGAATTTGTAAGGCATAGCGCCCATAATATCCTGAATGAGCAAGCTTTGAGTCCCAAGCATAAACGTATAGCCATCAGCCGGTTGTTCACGAGTATAAGACGCACCGTTTACGCCGTTATTTCCCGTTACGTTCATGACCTCGATCTTCTGGCCAAGCTCACCCTCAAGCAAAGGCACCAAAGCACGCAGAGTTGAGTCAGCGCCGCCACCTTCACCCCACGGACATACGATAACGATCTTGTGGTCAAACTTGAAACCAGTAGCTTCAGGTTCAACACTTGCTTCGACATCGGCAGCACATACTGCGGACGCGCATAACGAAATCGCCAGCAACATTGTGATAAGAACATATACGAATCTCTTCACGTTTAGAATACCTCCCGTAAAAAATTTTTGATTAACTAATGGGTGAGAATATTATAGCGAAAAAGTGAGCTTATGCCATTAAGTAATGTGATAGATTAACAAAAACTCGTACCGGAGCTTACAAGCTTAGTACGAGCCATTACGGACTTAGTCCGAGAATTTACACGTTAATCCTTTTCCGCCTTTAAGGTTTGCTTGAGGTGGGACTAGGAATCCCGCTTCAGTGAGCCTTAAATTTTATGTCTGAGCTTCCCCAGACTTCATTAATGATTATTATACACTATCCCCAAAAATCTCCCGTGATATACTATGCAGAAAATTTTTACAGTTTTTTAAGCAGGAGTGAAATTTATTTTGCAGAAAAAATTACGCGTTGGAGTCTTAGGTGCAACTGGAATGGTTGGACAGCGTTTTATTCAGATACTTCACAATCACGAATGGTTTGACGTAAAAGTCATAGCTGCGTCCCCGAACAGCAAGGGCAAAACTTATGAAGAGGCAGTAAAAACTCGTTGGCTTCTTGATGAACCAATCCCCGATAACATCAAAAATTTAACCCTCCATGACATTAACGACGTGAAAGCTATCGCCGATGAAGTTGACTTTGTTTTCAGTGCAGTGAATCTTTCTAAAGACGAGATTAAGAAAATTGAAGAAGACTACGCCAAAACAGAGACCCCCGTCGTATCTAACAACAGCGCTCACCGTTGGACTCCTGACGTCCCTATGATTATCCCCGAAATAAATCCTGAACACGCGGAAATCATTCACGCTCAACGTAAACGTTTGGGAACTTCACGAGGATTTATCGCCGTAAAACCTAACTGTTCGATCCAGAGTTATGCCCCGGCTTTCGCAGCTTGGAAAGAGTTTGAACCCTATGAAGCTATCGTTACGACCTATCAGGCAATTTCAGGCGCAGGCAAAAATTTCAACACTTGGCCCGAAATGGTTGGCAATGTTATCCCGTTCATAGGTGGCGAAGAAGAAAAGAGCGAGAAAGAACCGTTGCGCATATTCGGTCATATTCAGGGTAGTGAGATCGTCCCGGCTAAAGAGCCCGTAATCTCCGCACAATGTATCAGAATCCCCGTGCTTTATGGTCACACAGCCGCAGCCTTCGTGAAATTCCGTAAAGCTCCAGATAGCAAAGAACAGTTAATCTCGTTGCTTAACAACTTCAAAGGCGTACCACAAGATGCTAATCTACCAACAGCTCCGAAACAGTTTATTCGCTACATGGAAGAGGATAACAGGCCACAAGTTGCTCTTGACGTAAATTATGAAGGCGGTATGGGAGTCTCAATAGGTCGTCTTCGTCAGGATAATATTTACGATTGGAAATTCGTAGGGCTCTCTCACAACACTTTAAGGGGCGCGGCCGGCGGTGCTGTTGAGTGTGCGGAGTTGCTCGTGAGTCAGAAATACATTGAGGCAAAATAAATCATGATTAACGTAGCTATACTAGGATTCGGAAATATCGGCAGTGGCGTCGCTGAAGTCATTGAGAAAAACCAAAACGAGATCAAAAAAGTTTTAGGCGACTCCCTTCACGTGAAATATGTTCTTGATATTCGCGATTTACCCGGCGTTGTTCGTGATATTAACGTAATCGTAAATGACCCTGATATTAAAGTCGTTTGCGAGACAATGGGCGGCAAAGAACCAGCTTACACTTACACGCATTTAGCTTTAGAGCGCGGAATTTCCGTATGTTCATCAAATAAAGAACTCGTTGACGCTTACGGAGTCGAATTGAGCGCGATTGCCCGTGAACATCATTGCAGCTATTTATTTGAAGCAAGCGTTGGCGGAGGCGTTCCGATTTTGAGGACGTTAAGAGAAGCTTGTGGGCACGAAAAAATTTCCAGGGTCGCGGGGATTCTCAATGGCACCTGCAATTACATTCTCACTAACATGAAGGTAGGCAAGGACTTTGACTCGGCGTTGAAAGAAGCTCAAGAGAAGGGCTTTGCTGAACGTAACCCGGCCGCTGACGTTGAAGGGCATGACACAGCACGAAAGATAGCCATACTTGCATCACTCGTATCGGGCAAAAAATTTTCCTACGAACAAATTAACTGTGAGGGCATCACGAATATAACTAGCGAGGATTTTGCACAGGCTGAAGCTAACGGAATGTCAATAAAACTCTTAGGCGTCTATGAAGCTGAAGGGCCAAGCGTCAATGTTGCCCCGTATCTCGTGCCGAAATCTAACCCGTTATATAACGTCAACGACGTCTTCAATGGCATAATGATTCACGGAAATCAAGTTGATAATCTCATGTTCTACGGAAGAGGCGCCGGAAAGCTCCCCACAGCAAGCGCGGTTGTATCTGACGTAATCGAATGCGTTAAGAACCTTGGCCGCAACATTAACAATAATTTCGCGGATTTAGAGCCCGTTGCAAGCGTCAAAGCTCCAGATAAACCTGCCGGAAAGAAATTCAGGGTGCTAGAGTAAATTATGAAGAAGGTAGTGAAATTTGGCGGAAGCTCCTTGGCCGACGCTAAACAATTCCAGAAAGTTGGGGCAATAATTCGCGCTGATGAGTCAAGAGTCTACGTTGTCCCTTCTGCTCCTGGTAAACGACATAGCAATGACATCAAGGTTACGGATTTGTTATACGAGTGCTACGAATTAGCAAGTGCCGGCAAAAACTTTTACGAGCCATTCCTAGCCATCAAAGACAGGTACAACGAAATAATTCAAGCCTTGAGTCTCAATATGTCATTGTCAGAAGCATTTGACGCGATCGAGAACAAATTACTTCATGAACCTGAACGCGATTACACAGCGTCACGAGGCGAGTATCTCAACGGCTTGATCATGGCGAATTTCTTGGGCTACGAATTTATTGACGCGGCCGACGTGATTTTCTTTGACGAGAACGGAAACTTTGACGCAGAGAAAACCAACTCAACATTACGGCCAAGACTTGAAGAATGCGACAACGCTGTGATACCTGGCTTCTACGGGACAAGTTACGACGGGAAAATCAAAACTTTCTCACGCGGTGGAAGCGATATAACTGGCTCTATAGTTGCGCGGGCTTGTCGTGCTGGAGTCTATGAGAACTGGACAGACGTATCAGGACTCTTAATGGCTGATCCTCACATAGTCTCTAATCCGGCCGTCATGAACAACATAACTTATCGCGAGTTACGAGAGCTTGCTTACATGGGCGCAAGTGTAATGCACGAGGACGCTATATTCCCCGTCAAGAGTGCTGGAATCCCAATCAACATTCGCAACACAAACTCACCTGAAGATCCAGGCACATGGATTGTAGAGAACACTGCGAGAAGATCCAAGTACACTATAACCGGAATAGCAGGCCGCAAAAATTTCTGCTCAATCATGATAGCGAAAGACTTGATGCACTCACAGCCAGATTTTTATCGCAAAGTCGTACAGTGCTTTGAGGAGAATAACATTCCGCTTGAACATTTGCCTTCTGGTATTGATACAATGACCGTAATCGTACACGAGAGCAAATTTATCGAGCATGAACAGGAAGTCTTAAGCCGTATCGCAAAAATCGTTGAGCCAGAGTCTCTCGAAGTTGAGTCCGGTATCGCGTTAATAGCAGTCGTCGGACGCAGCATGAAATCTCAAACGGGTACAGCCGCCAAAATTTTCCGCGCATTAGCAGACGCTCGTATAAACGTCAGAATGATTGATCAGGGGGCGTCAGAATTGAATATTATCGTCGGAGTCCTTAACGAAGATTTTGAACGCGCTATCAGGTCGATTTATCATATTTTCGTTGACGTCGAATGAGATTGGCGCAGGCGTTTTTGTATTAGCTTGAGTTTTGGTGCAGGGAGTTGGAGTCGGCGGTTCTCTCCTTGCACTTGCGTTTAGTTCCTTCACGATAAATTTTTTCACGATCGTTTTAACTTCTTTAATCTGTGCGGGCAGTTTTCTTTTTGACGAGATCAATACGCCGTCTTTGTCGAGTTTTCCCAAGCAGCGCTGTCTGTTTCGTGGTTTGCCATCTTTATTTCTGTAGCTCGTAACTTCTATAACGTATGTCGTGGTTTTGATTTTTCGGCGTATAATATAGCTCACAAATGATTCTCTCCTCATAGATTTTCTGCAAAGGATTATATCACGATTTTTCAACTACATTTTCAACTACAAAAATCCCCCCTAAAGTTAGGAGGGATCGCGATTGATTCGAGCTAACGTTTTGACTTCATTGCAGCCATTAAAACAAGCAGGCCTAGCCCGATTATTCCAGAGTTACAACCGCCACCGCCAGCTTTGCCTATTGAACGTGAGCTAGTGCTGTCGTGGTTTACGACAAGTTCTTCACCGGAGCTAAGGATCATTGAAGGGGTAGGGTTATCTCCGGCCTTGTCAACGTAGAATGAAAGCTCCCAACGTTTGTTCATGAGCCCGTCCCCGATTAAAATATATGGCACTTCATCATCAGTGAAGACCTCAATGAAAGCTGTACGGCCTGAATTTTTGCTTTTAGCGTCAGATATTATGACAATGAAATCAAGATACAAATAATCCTCGCCGTTATCGTTGTAAATAAATGCTCTCACGCAATCGCTAGCAGAGACTCCAGCGGAGCTGCCCTTTGTATCTATCGCCGTGAATAAATTCGTGTCGTACTCTCGAGTCGCTGCTGAACGTACCCAAACAGTTCCGTAACGCGCGAAAATGTTAAACAGGCTCCTATCGTCGTCGGCGGCTTCAAGTTCTGGCCATATACTTTCAAGCAATTGAGACTTACGCGGAATTTTCATTCGTACAGAAATTGGCTGCAAGGCTGCTTTTCCAGAAGCGTCGGTGTTGTAAGTTACTTCATCGTCTGCAACTTTGAAGGAAGATGTCGTTGGTGGTTCTGTATCTCCGCTTGCTGTGTCAACTGATACGACGTCATAGGAGACTCTAGCTTGCAACTCCTCTGGAACTTCCGCATCAATCATGAACGCGTCTATGGCTGAAGATTTTATGTAAACGTTATACGGGGTTATCACGTCCGCCGCCAGCATGTCAACCATTTCGGGCGCCTTACCAGTTAAGTATCTAATCTCGTCTACAGTGTTGAAGACGTTGTTGTTTACGTCGGTGAAATACATTGAGAAACTTTGTACGCTCACGAGTTCATTTGATGGCACATATTGCGGGCCGGCCTCATGAGTAAGCATTCCTGCAACACGTTTGTAATACAGAGTCAAGTTTTTCGGGTTCGTGAAATCGTGCTCGTAGAGTCTAAATGAGGCGCTTTGATCGTTGCCCATGTTGATATTCGTGTAGTTCATATCCTGATTGTAAACAGTAACGAGTCCAGGAGCTATTTGACTGTGAGAGTCAAGCAGGAAACTTGAAGGCAAAGTCCCGTATAAATCTTCCGTCAAGTCATATTTCCAGTAAGCCGGCGTTAAATTTCGCTCTCCTCCGTCGCCAGCGTTATAGCGATAAAGTTCGTAGCGTGTGCCGGTTCTGTTGGTTATTCTTGTCTCGAGTCTGTATGGCAATTCGTTGACTGTATTAACCGGAGTCATCATGAAGAACGTACCTAAATCTTTCGTGATATTGCTTTGTGCGTCCCATTCAAATTTCGTTCGCTTGACGACGTCGCCATTGTTATCGAATATTGCCATGTCAAATATCAGCGGGTTATCTTCAGCGTTACCGTTAGAGACGTTTGCTATGACAAGTGGGATCGGGGTAGCCTCGCGGAAATTCGTGTAGCCTGGTGCAAAGCTTGCGCGCTGTCTGAAAGTTATGTAGCCCAATGAACTTCCGTAAGTGAATGGATCTCCCATGATTCGTATCCTGGTGTCAAGATACTGGCCGGAGTCTATATCGCCTTGATAAGTTGGCGTTATGTTCACGGAATATTCATCATCAAGACCATGAACGACTATTGACTCGCCGATCGTGCGTTTTTCGCAAATATATACGCTGTTGTCCGAGTTGCCCGCATATTCAAGCGTGAAGACTAAATTGTTATCGTAGTCATAAACTTCGTCGCCAGAGACTCGATATAAAAGGGTTTCGCTTAAAGGGTAAGTTACATCGTCGCTGTAAACGTCATAAACAACATCGTCTGATACAGAGTAGCGCGTTATATCGCCCGAATAAAATTCAAATACTCCGGTCTCAACGTCTCCTGATGAACTCATTAATAACTTGTTGGCCAAGCTCCTGACCTCGTACCTATCATTAATAACTACGTCTTCAAGCACAAGTTCTCCCGACAAAATATCAACGGGTTCAAATTCTTTATAAGAGTACAACGGGAGTATCTCGCCAGAAATTACATAATAGCCGGGGATTCTAGCTCGTCCGTCTTCAGATACAAGCACATCGCCTGAAACAAGGTCGTCAATCTCCGTAAGAATTTGCCTTGAGAAAATATTTTCAGGGTCAACGATAACGCAATCACGTGAATATAAATCGCCCGAGAAGAATTGGCCGGAGATAATATCGCCTGAAAGCACTGTTTCTGTTGAGAGTATTTCATCGCTCGATATTACGTAACGATTAACAACAATGTCATTATACTGTGCACGAGGTATCAGGTAATGCCCGACAAGATCTTCCGCAAAAAATCTCTCCGCCGTCAAAAGGTCTCCATTAACAACATACGTAGCGTCAATACCGTCTCTTCCTCCGACAATGGCGTTTGCTGCAATAACTTCACCGGAAATTATATTGCGTCGTTCAATCTCTTCGATTATGACGTCTTTTGAGAGCGCTTTGAAGTTAAATACTTTGGAGTAAAGGCCATCTTTTCCGCGTTCATAAATTCCGTTGTCGCTAGGACTGAAAATATATTTTACGGGCTCAACAGTCGGATAGGTTTGGTCCGTCCAGTCGTAGTTACGTTTCCACCATTGCCAATTAGCGGCCTGTCTGCTCCTCGTTGTTCTTGACCAGTTCCACCAGAAAGGAAAATGTCGCGCGTATGGATTTCCGAACTTCACGTTAAGATCCGTCTGGCCATTCGTGATTACAAGGCATAAAGACTCGATTGGGTCCGGGTAAACGTCGTAATAGCGATTGTTGTAAATATAATTCGTCCAAGCCTCGTAGGGTTCAGGCTCTTCAGCGAAAACAAAATTGAAGCCGTCAATAATATCGCCTATAGTTGAGACTGGTATGTCGTCAATTTCGCCTCCCATTGTGCGCCGGTAAATAGCTCTCGAGTTAGTATTCGTGTTGTTGTTATAGAGCTGATCGTAGTACGTGTAATAGTTCTCGTGAACAGTTGCGAACCATTGAGGCCCGCCGACTTCAGAATTCCAAGTTGCTCCGGTTATGTCGCGCAATTGATAGAAGAAATCCGAGTCGCCGTTCAATAAATTATTGTGATCCCCTGAAGTCAAGTATTGCGGATATAAATGAAAGGGATCGTAATCCCTGCTTGTATAAGTCGTAGCAGCCTGTGAAATTCCTGGCAACGCAATCAACAACAATGCCGCTAAAATTTTTCGTAACACTGTGTAAATTTCACTCCTTTAGCTTTTTTAATTCGGAATGCCTATGTATGAGACTGTAACATCGCCGCCATATTCGGGGGAAATGTCTAAGCCCTTTTTCATTCTGTGGAAGGTTATAGTCTTGGCCGCACGTACAGCAACGCCCAATTCTTCGCCGGTATCACAATCAAGCCCCGACGGAATATCTATAGCTATCACGTGTGTAGCAAGTGAGTTAATGGCCTCGATAACGCGCTTGAAAATTCCCTCAACAGGACGATTTAAGCCAGTCCCGAAAATTGCATCAATGCACGTCTCACAACCCTTCAAGGCATGTTCAAATTCGTCAAAGTTTTCTTCGTTGATGGTGTTCAAGACTTCCGGGGCTAACTTGCTCATGATTTTAAGGTTAATCTTGAAATCCTCGCTGCCTTTCTTTGGATCTCCGACAATATAAACTCTTACGTCTTTACCCATTATGCAAAGATGACGAGCTATTGCCAGTCCGTCGCCTCCATTGCTTCCAGGTGAACACACGATCGCGAACACAGCGTACTCTTTCACTTCACGAACGACAGCGAGCGCAGCATTCTCCATTAACAATATGCTAGGGATCCCAAAAGTTTCGATTGCACGTTTATCAGCGTCCCTTGCCTCTTGACGAGAGACAACTTCAGGAGAACTAACCCCCACGTAAACAACTTCACGATGAAATTCTTCAGGGTCGTAATATTCGAGTTCAAATTCTTCAAATTCAGGCGGCATGTTAATTCCTCACATATGTTCCGTCGAGTCTGTTGCCCGGCCCTAAAATCGTGTCCCAGCCTTCAGATTCTGTCGTCTCAACTTCAACTTTGCCGTTTGAGAAAGTGAATGTAGCTTGGCAATCGCTGTAATCTTTGTCGGACGCTTCCATAACGTTATCATCTATCCAGCCTGTTGCGCTCCAAGTTGCCTCGGGGTTCTGAAAACTCATAGTTATTTCCGCTTCCATTTCGTCCTTATCAGTGATTAACACCGTCATGAATCCGCCTCTGCTCCCGGCAGTGTGTCGTACGTAATTTCCTTCGGGGCCGTCTGAATCCTTAAAGCGGTCTTCCTCGATTTCCCCGTAGTTGTCATCGTCTTCAGGCTCTTCTGGTTCGGGTTCTGGCTTCTTTATGGTTTTGCGTGTTGGAGTCGTTTTCTTTGCGGGCGTTTTTGTACTGTAAGAGTTTCTAATGTCGTCGGCCAAGCCCGGCAGTGCTTCAACTCTGTCAAGTGTGGCCTGTGTGTAAGCTTCAACGCGCGAATAACCTCCCTTGATGTAACTTCTTGCAACCTCGTCTCGACCTGTTTTTATCCAGTAACGTTGATTCTGTTGAAGTTCAGCGAAATGTTTGGGCTGCATTGATTTCTTCAAACTGTTCCATACTTGAGTGAGCTTCTTATCGGCTTGATAGAACTTTGCGTTCTTCTTGTACTTGAGATAATCCGAGTCACTCAAAGCAAACGCTGGTGACGCTAACAACATTACCAACGCTATTAAAGCTAATATACGTTTCATGATTTATTTACCCCTTCCATTGCCAAAAATATTGAATAAATTTAAGCGTAAAGCATTCGTAACTACACAGAAGCTTGAAAGACTCATTGCCGCAGCTCCGAACATTGGATCAAGTTTCAAGCCATAAAGCCCCGCCGCTAACGGAATGCCTATCACATTATAAATGAATGCCCAGAATAAGTTCTGATGAATGTTGCGTAAAGTGGCACGGCTCAATCTCACTGCCGCAGGTACATCGAGCAAATCGCTCTTCATTAACACAACGTCGGCCGCGTCAATCGCTATATCAGTTCCAGCACCAATAGCTATTCCAATATCAGCACGAGTCAAAGCCGGCGCATCATTAATTCCGTCACCAACCATTGCGACTTTACCTTTAGCTTGCAATTCTCGTATCACGCTCTCCTTTCCATCAGGCAACACACCCGCGATAACTTCATCAACTCCAGCTTGTGAGCCTATAGCCTTGGCCGTTCTTTCGTTATCACCTGTGAGCATTACTACTCTTATTCCTAACTCTTGAAGCTCGTGTATAGCTTGAGAACTATCGGGCTTGATTACGTCAGCTACAGCTATGATCCCCAGCAACTTTTTGCCCTCAACGAACAACAACGGAGTCTTGCCGCTTGAAGCTAAATTTTGCGCTTGGGTTATAAATTTCTCGTCAATGTTGAATTTCTCGCTGATGAATTTCAGACTTCCTCCCGTCAATTCGATCTCGTCATCTGACAACAATGCGCTCAAACCATTTCCCGGCAACGCTTGGAAGTTCTTTACGTCAAAATTTGGAATGTTGTTTGCCTTGGCGTAATTCACGATGGCTTTTGCGAGTGGGTGTTCACTCTTTGCTTCAAGGGAATATGCGAACGAGATTAACTCCTCCTTGCTTGAATGTTCCCCGGGGATTATGTCAGTAACTTGAGGTTCTCCGCTTGTGATTGTGCCAGTCTTATCGAGAGCCGCTATGTTGATTTTTCCTGTTTGTTCGAGGGAGCTAGCAGTCTTGAATAAAATTCCGTTCTTCGCGCCCATTCCATTACCAACCATTATTGCAACAGGTGTAGCGAGTCCCAAAGCACAAGGGCAACTTATGACAAGCACGGCAATTCCGTACGAGAGAGCAGCCCCGAAACTTTTTCCCGCAACGAGCCAGCCCATCACTACGATAACAGCTATAGCTATCACGGCAGGCACGAATACCCCGCAAACTTTATCAGCAATTTTCGCAACAGGAGCTTTAGTAGCAGCGGCATCACTCACCATTTTTATAATTTGCGACAACGTTGTATCTTGGCCGACTCTCGTAGCCTCACACTTTATGAAGCCGGATTGATTGACCGTAGCAGCAGAGACTGAATCGCCGTGGGCTTTATCAACGGGAATGCTTTCACCAGTTAATGCGGCCTCGTTAATTGCGCTAGTCCCCTCAATAATCACTCCGTCAACCGGGATATTTTCGCCAGGTCTCACGACAAAGATATTACCCTTCTGAACTTGTTCAATCGGCACTGTAACTTCTTGACCGTTTCTAATCACCGTAGCAGTTTTTGGCGCCAACTTCATCAAACTTTTAAGCGCGTCAGTAGTTCGTCCCTTTGAGCGAGCCTCTAGCATTTTTCCGACGGTTATAAGCGTGAGGATCATTCCGGCCGACTCGAAATAGAAATCAGTCATTGCGAATTTACCAGCGTGTTCACGAGTCATCATGAATAACACATAAACACTCCATGCAAAAGACGCAGAAGCCCCCATAGCTACAAGAGTATCCATGTTAGGCGCAAGATGAACCAACGACGAGAAGCCCGACACGAAAAATTTTTGATTGATTACCATTATCATAGCCGCTAGCAATAATTGGGCCAAGCCGATAGCTACGTGATTATCAACGAAAAATTCAGGCAAAGGAAGATTCAACATGTGCCCCATTGAGAAATACATCAAAGCAACAAGAAACACCAACGAAGCTATCAATCTGCGCTTTAGTAGCGGAGTCTCATGATCGGCCAAGGCGTTTTCTTCCTGTGAATGCGATACGGGAGCGGAAATTTTCTCTGGAACTTTCAGGCTTGCACCATACCCGGCTTTCTCAACAGCGGCGATAATTGCCTCACTGGTGGCTGTTCCCTCAACGCTCATGGAATTTGTAAGCAGACTCACGGCGCACGACGTTACACCAGGTAATTTCTTGACAACGCGTTCAACTCTTGCACTACAAGCTGCGCATGACATACCTGTTACGTTATATTGATCAGGCATAAAATTTTTCACGACCCTTAACTAAGAATTTGCGGTTAATTATAATGGTGTGAACGTAAATCATAAATCAGAGGCGATAATGAATTATCATGGAATACAGAACTGAACACGATACTATGGGAGAAGTAAGAGTCCCTGTTGATAAATATTGGGGAGCGCAAACCGAACGAAGCCGCGGAAATTTTCGTATAGGAGTTGGACTCGAGACAATGCCAGCGGAAATTATCAAGGCCTTTGGGATTCTGAAGAAGGCTGCGGCACGAGTCAATCACACTTTGAAGCCCGACAGACTCACGCACGAAAAACTTAGCTTTATCGAAATTGCGGCCGATGAAGTTATTTCCGGAGAACTAGCATCACATTTTCCGTTAGTAGTATGGCAGACAGGCAGCGGGACTCAATCCAACATGAACGCTAATGAAGTCATAGCTAACAGAGCAAACGAATTAGCCGCCAAAAAACTTTGTCACCCTAACGACGATATAAACATGAGTCAATCATCAAACGATACTTTCCCAACAGCTATGCATATTTCTGCGGTCATGACGTTGACGGAAAAATTAATCCCAGCGGTTGAAACTCTAATTGCTACGTTCAAGACTCTTGAGAAAAATTTTGCGGGCATAGTCAAAAGTGGTAGGACTCATTTACAGGACGCTGTGCCGATAAGTTTTTCGCAGGAGATTAGCGGCTGGAGAAGTTCACTTGAACGCGACGAGGAATTAATCAAGCTCACACTAAATCCATTACGAGAACTTGCGCTAGGTGGAACGGCTGTAGGGACGGGGTTAAACGCTCCGGCGGGGTTTGCTGAAAAAGTTGCTGACGAGATTTCGCGATTGACGGGAGAAAAATTCGTTACTGCCCCGAATAAATTTCACGCGCTTACATCAATGGACGAGTTAGTATTTGCTCATGGAGCTGTGAAGAGTTTGGCGGCCGATATGATGAAGATAGCTAACGATATTCGCTGGCTTGCATCGGGACCACGTTGCGGACTTGGAGAAATCTTTATCCCCGAGAACGAGCCTGGTAGCTCTATAATGCCTGGAAAGGTCAACCCTACACAATGCGAACAAGTTACTATGGTAGCTGTACAGGTTATGGGAAATGACTCGGCCATAGGTTTCGCGGCTAGCCAAGGAAATTTTCAGCTTAACGTGTTCATGCCGGTGATAGCGTATAACTTTTTGCAGTCAGTCAGACTCTTAGCGGAGTCGATAACCTCCTTCAACTATAATTGCGCCCGTGGAATAACTCCTAATCGCGAGAAAATGCACGATAACCTTTATAACTCGTTAATGCTAGCAACAGTTTTGAATCCTTACATAGGTTACGAAAACGCGGCCAAGACCGTAAAATTTGCTCACGAGAATAACACTTCACTAAAGGAAGCTTGCGTGAAGCTTGGATTCTTGACTGCTGAAAAATTCGATGAGGTATTCCACCCTGAAAACATGGCATAATGAGATATAATTTTCTCACTCAAATTTTATTTCAGGAGGCATTTATTATCATGAAGAAAGTTTTATGTACTCTTCTTGTTGCTGTGCTGCTTGTGAGTTTTTCGGCGGCATCATTTGCGTCGGATTATGTTATCAGGATTTACTCTAACTCAAATTCCAGCGAGCGTGTTACATGGTTGAAGAACGAGGCCAAGGCGGCGGGCTTTATTATCAACATGGACGACTCGACAGTCTACAAAGGCGATACCAGCGCGATTCAACTTGCTAACGAGAACAAAGACGGCGATGTGATTTTTGGGCTTAATGAAGTTCGTTGGTCGCAGTTAGTTAATGGAGCTTACGAGAATATCTCCGTGCTTGATTGGACTCCTTCATGGGCTGACAAGGTCGGCGAATACAAATACCCCGGCAAAGCTTACGGATTAGTCATTCAAAATATTCTCATGCTCTACCGTAATGATGAACTAGGGACAAAAGGCGAGAAATTACACTTCAAACACTGGGCAGATCTCGTAAACTCTGGCTATAAATGGTACAGACAAGGACGAGTCGGCGGCACAACCAACATGAACATCAACAACGCCATGTTATACGCCTTCACAGATCCAAAATCACCGGCGGGCGGAATTTCCATTGAGGGCTGGAAAACTTTGTGGGCATATTGCGCTAACGGAAACTTCACGGGCGATTCTTACGGCTTTGACCCTCTCAACCGTGGCGACGTACAAGTATCAACGTTCTATTCCTCATCACTTTACGGAAATATCGACGCAGCTTCACAATCATCAAAGACTCCTTTAGAAGGCACGATCACTCCGGTAAACTGGGCACTTGTTGACATTGACGACGGTACTTATTACATTGCTGAATATATCGGAGTTCTTGACAACAAAAACAGGACTCCCGAACAAACTGAACACGTGAAGAAATTCGCCGAATGGTTCGGAAGTGCACAAGTACAAATGGCTTGGTCAGATGAATTTGACTCGTATCCTTGCAACACTGACGCCGTTGACTCTGTTCCTCCGATTTACGCGTTGAAAAATTGCTCACTCACAAAAGTTCCTGGCACTGACATGACCTATGCCGAATACGTCGGGGCTCATTCATCAGAGTGGACGAACATAATGACGAACTTGGGCTTCTATTGGGCAGATAACGCTAACGCACCAGCCGAACCTGATTGGGAAAAACTTGACTGGGCAACACTGACTCAGAAGCAAGCGAAGTAAATCATGCAAGAGACTACTAACAACGACATTTGCAGAGGTCGTAAACCCGTTTTAGATCTGCTGACGAAAACTCCAGAACGTTGCGCAAAATTATTGATAGCTAACAACGTGAGGCCGCCATTTCTTGATGAATTAATGGAAGCTGCTAAGGCCGCGAAAGTTATTTATCAGATTGTGGCACCGGAAGCTCTTGACAAAATTTCGGGCGGAGAAAAACATCAGGGCGTTGTATGCAGATTGACCCAAGTAAAACCAGTTGACATCGAAGAATTTTTGAAGCGGTTTGACGATAAAATCCCTGCTCTTGTCGTTGTACTTGACCACATTGAAGACCCGCATAACTTGGGCGCGATAATTCGTTCTGCCGAGGCCGGTGGAGCTGCTGCTGTTATTAACGCGAAAAGACGTTCAGCAATTCCAAATGATACCGTGATAAAAACTAGTGCGGGCGCGTCGTTGAGATTGCCATTAATTCAGGTTACGAATATCACTAAAACTATAGAGCGTTTGAAGGAGTCGAATTTCTGGATCGTGGGCATGAGCGAAAAATCTGACGCATCAATCTGGAACGAAAAACTCCCTGAACGTTGTGCGCTTGTAATCGGGGCTGAAGGTTTTGGTTTATCGCGATTAGTTCGTGAAAGTTGCGACATGCTCGTGAAAATCCCTATCGTAAATTCCGGCGTAGGTTCATTAAATGCAAGTGTAGCGGCGGCACTGGGAATATTCGAGTGGTCAAGAAATTATGTGGGTGCATCTTTGTAAGAAGGTGTACCCTTTTTTATCGCCAAAATCTCGTTTTTATGAGATAATCTTTTCAATAAAGTAAATCCATTTCAAAATCTTGCAGGTGGTCAATTAATTTCGCCCGTCTGCTATAAACCGGAAAGGAGCTTAAAATTTTACATGATTCAAAGATTACATCGTAGCGATCTTGGTAACTCACTAAGAACGTTGATGGAAAACGATCCCGCCTTCAGACCCGTTGCCTACTTCTCAATGGAGGTCGGCCTGAAAGAGTCAATCCCCACATATTCCGGAGGACTTGGCGTATTAGCGGGCGATATCCTCAAGAGTGCTGCTGACCTCGGAGTCCCTATGGCTGGCGTAACACTTTTATATCGCAAGGGCTATTTCGTTCAGGAGTTCAATCAAGACGACTGGCAGAAGGAAAAACCCGTTGTATGGGATCCGACAAAAGAGCTTACACTTTTACCAAACACCGTATCAATTACGATTCAGGGAAGAGAAATTCAAGTTCGTGCTTGGGTTTATGAGTGTATCGGAGCAACCGGTTATCCATTACCAATTTATTTCCTTGATACAGATTTCGAGCCTAACCACCCTGACGATCGCAAACTCTGCTGGTACTTATACGGCGGCGATAATCGTTATAGACTTTGCCAGGAATTTATCTTGGGAGTCGGCGGCTTGAGAATGCTCCGTGCGCTTGGTTACATGAACATTGACACATTCCACCTTAACGAAGGCCACGCGGGATTCTTAACGCTCGAATTAATGCGTGAACTTGGTTATTATGACCCTGATAGAATCCGTGAGCAAGTTGTATTCACGACTCACACACCAGTTCCGGCCGGCCACGACTATTTTGAGTTTGGCTTGATCGATCAGGTATTCCCGCAAGACGCACTCGCCACAATCAAACGAATGATGCCCAACATGCCCGGAGTCTCCATGACTGAACTTGGCCTGCGCTATAGCCGCTACGTGAACGGAGTCGCGAAGAAACACGCTGAAGTCAGTAACGCTATGTTCAAAATGGAAACGGTTGACTGGATTACAAACGGTATTCACCCAACAACATGGATCAGTTCGGGAATGCGCAAGTTATATAATAAGCATATACCTGGTTGGGAATTAGACCCTGGCAGACTCGTTCAGGCGTTGACGATCCCGAAGGAAGAGATTTGGGCCGCACATCAGGCTTCAAAGTTGAGATTATTCGCGCGTATACTGGAAACCAACGGTGTACAGCTTGATCCTAACGTTTTGACATTGGGCTTTGCGAGAAGAGCAGCTACTTACAAGAGAGCAGATTTATTATTGACGGACGTAGCAAGACTCAAGAAGATCGCAGGCGGAAAGAAAGTCCAGTTTGTGTTTGCCGGAAAATCTCACCCGCATGATGACGGAGGCAAGAGACTCTTACAGAAGATTCGTAAGGCCTCACATGAACTCGAGGGCGAAGTGCCGATCGTGTTCGTTGATAATTACAACATGGAGATAGCTTCACTCTTAACACAGGGCGTAGACGTTTGGTTGAACACCCCTGTAAGACCTAGAGAGGCTAGCGGTACTTCCGGAATGAAATGCGCAATGAACGGCATCATGAATTTCTCTGTGCTTGATGGCTGGTGGATCGAAGGCTGGATCGAAGACGTAACAGGTTGGTCAATCGGCCCTGAACCAACAGAGACTGATGCGGACGCTCATTATGATGAGAATCTTGACGCAATAGACTTGTACGAGAAACTGGAGAAAAAAGTTATTCCCACATACTACGAAAATCACGATAAGTGGGTCGAAATGATGCAGCATACAATAGCCCTTGACGCGAGCTTCTTTAATACACATAGAGTAGTTCGTGAGTATGCCGCTAAAGCCTATTCAATCGATTTCAGGGGAATGTAATAAATTTAGTAGTGAAAGGAATTTGAGTTTTCGATATGACGACTAAAAGCGGTAGTGCTTTGAAAGTATTATTTGTAACAACAGAGCTTGCCCCCTTCTCAAAAGTTGGCGGGCTTGGTGATGTTGCAGGATCTCTGCCAAAAGCTTTAAGACAGGCAGACGTTGACGTTCGTGTAGTAACACCAGCTTGGCCCGGTGTGCTTGAGAAAGTCGAAGCATTGGGATATAAAACTACCACGGTGAAGACAAAAGTTTACGCGGCTTATGACTGGCGTATACATTCGGCTGAAGTTATCAAGACAACTGTTGACGGTGTGACGACATATTTCTTGAAGGCTGACGATTACGCGGGCGATATGTATCCTTATCAGTTGAACTTCTGGACGGCCTCACCGTTCGCAGTATTCTGTATGCAGGCACTTGAACTTAAAGACGCAATAGCCTGGGAGCCGGATATTTATCATTGCCACGATTGGACTTCAGCATTCTTGCCGTGTGCATTAGCTTGGCACAGACACTACCGCCAGACCGGTGGAAAAAGTATCATGACGCTTCACAATGTTGCCTATCAAGGTGTGTTTGAGCCATATCCGTTCCTCGATGCGTCAGGGCTTGAGCCTTGGAGCTTCAACTCCTCCACAATGGAATATTACGGCCAAGTCAATTTACTCAAAGGCGGCATAGTAGCAGCTACAGCAGTTAGCACAGTATCTCCGACATATGCGGGCGAGATTCAGACTTACGAATCAACTCGTGAGCTTTCAGGCATTCTCTATCAACAGAGAAGCAAGTTACGCGGCATAATCAACGGACTTGATACGAAATTCTGGGACCCGGCAGGCGACAAGAGCATTCCGGCGAATTTCACGATCAAAGATCTCAAGGGCAAGGCAGCTTGTAAGAAAGAGCTATTGCAGCGTGCAGGCTTTGACCCGAACACAGACGCCCCCGTTATAGTTTGTGTAAGTCGCTTGGTTGAGCAAAAAGGCTTTGACATGGTCTTCAACGCAGCTCACCAGATAGCCGAGACAGGAGCTAAATTAATCGTACTTGGAAGCGGCCAAGACTGGATCGAGAACGGAATGATCGCGGCACAGGAAGCTAACCCGCAGAGTATTAAACTCTTCAAAGGTTATGACGAGCCATTATCACACTTGTTATACGCTGGCGGAGATATTTTCTTAATGCCTTCAGTGTTTGAGCCTTGCGGATTGAGCCAGATGATCTCAATGAGATACGGAACTGTCCCTGTAGTTCGTGAGGTCGGCGGCCTGAAAGATACCGTGTTTGACGTTGACAGACCTGAAGGAGGAAACGGCTTCACATTCTTAACATGCGACGTTGACGGAATGATGTGGGCATTACGCAGAGCCGTTGAACGCTATTATGACAAAGCAGCCTGGAAGAAGATAATGCTCGAGGGAATGCGCGAAGATTTCACTTGGGACAAATCAGCCGGCTTGTATCGAGAAATGTACGAGGATTTAATGCAATAAACGCGAACAAATGCTTCTTGTGAATGTAAATTTGCAGGAAGCATTAATTTATATAAGGAGGTTTAATTCATGTATTCAGGCAAACACGGAAGAGTGTTAGGTATCGTCCTCGCTGGTGGTAAAGGCGAACGCTTGATGCCTCTAACAGGTTACCGCGCAAAACCTGCAGTTTACTTCGCAGCAAAGTATCGTATCATTGATTTCGCTCTCTCCAACTTAATCAACAGCGGAATTTATTCAGTCTACGTACTCACACAGTTCAAGAGCCAGTCACTCATGGAACATATTGAACGTGGTTGGCAATTCGGTGGCGCTATGAGAGGCCGCGACTTCTTCGTAACGACAGTTCCTGCGCAGATGTGGAGCGGTGAACATTGGTTCCAGGGTACAGCAGACGCAGTTTATCAGGCTTTACACATGATCACACGTTACAGAGCTGACAGAGTTTGTATTTTTGCCGCCGACCATATTTACAAAATGGACGTTGACCAAATGATAAGCTACCACATGGCACAGCATGCCGACGTAACAATCGCCGCCAACGTTGTACCAGTGAGTGAGGCTAATCAGTTCGGTTGCATCAAGACAGACGCACGCGGACGCATTCTTGAGTTTATGGAGAAACCCGCAAATCCTCCAGAGATTCCAGACAAACCCGGCTTCAGCTATGTATCAATGGGTAACTACGTCTTTGAGCGCAAAGTTCTTGAAGAGTCTCTCGACGAAGACGCAATGAAGGAAGAGACAAGCCACGATTTCGGAAAGGACATTATCCCGAATTTAGTAGCTCATGGAATGAAAGTCTGCGCTTATGATTTCTCTACAAACGTTTTGCCGCACCCATCAGCAGAAACAGAAATGATCCACCAATGGAGAACAGATAAACCTTACTGGCGCGACGTAGGAACCCTCTATGCTTACTGGCAGGCACACATGGAACTCATAGGGCACGAGTCAGAAATGACGCTTTATAACCCGATGTGGCCGATTAGAACAGTATCTTACGGAGATCCCCCGGCTTATTGTTATCCTGACGACGGCCACCCCTGCAACATTAACAGAGTCATGCTCTCTGAAGGAAGCAGAATCTTCGGCGCAAACGTCACTAATTCAGTTTTGTCTCGTAACTGTCTTGTTCAGTCCGGAAGCACGGTTGAAGAAAGCGTTATTGGCCACGACGTTATTATCGGGCACAACTGCAGAATCAAACGTACGATCATTGACGGGCATAATATCATTCCTGATGGCACAGTCATTGGTGAAGACCCTGAAGAGGACGCGAAACACTACTACGTCGACAAGAAATCCGGCCTTGTTGTTCTTGGAGTTCCAAAAGAGCTTTATCTCACTGGCAGCGATAAGCTTGAAGAGGCTCAGAGCTGGGACACAATGGGCTAAACTTAACGACTTACGAAATAATTCAGCACTCTCGAGAAATTCCCGGGGGTGCTTTTTGTTAAATGATTACCCATTCAGTTTTGGGACTATAGGCTTTGATAAGTTGATCGGAGTTAATCATCATTGCGTCGTCTTCAAAACAGCTATCACGAAACGCGACGTAAGCCGGTTGACGCTTGGCCATGTAAGTTATGGTTTGCTTGTTGATTCGTTCGTCAAAGCACGCTATCAAATATCCGTCATTGACTATGAAAACGTGTTTCCCCGCGACAAAATCCTCCTCGATCTTCGTGGATAACTCCATGCCCAACCCCAACATAACTTGAATCAATAAATCCTCCGGCGTTCTGTCTGGTTTAATGTTCTCGTCAAAAAGTTCAAGCTGACCTTGTATATATTCGTCCGGCCTCTTGTAAATTTCCTCCTTGATGTTGGAAGAGTCAACGCGGAAAACTCTGAAGCCCACGTCTAAATCTTTTATAGTCAATGGCGACTCATCACGAATCTTTCTCCCGGCTCTCCTGATTCGTTCCTCGCCAATGTCACAGATCGTTTCATACCCGGCCTTACGAGCCTCACTCTTTTCCCCCGTAACTTCAGGCAACTGCACGAGAATAAATTTACGCCTCCCGCCGTCAGAACTATTCAACGCCATAACAGCGTGTGCTGTGGTAGCACTTCCGGAGAAAAAATCAAGAACTATGGAGTCTTCATCAGTGGCAAGTTGTAAACACCTTGATAAAATTGCAAGAGGTTTGGGGTGGTCAAATATTGCTTTCTCAAAAAGTGTGCCGAATAATCGTGTTCCGTCTTCGTTCCTCATTTCTGTTTCGTTCCATACAGATTTCGCTTTTGAGGTAGATTTTCTGCTCTTCTCGTATACGTTATAATTTCCATCTCTCTTCTTCCTTGCGACAAGACTACGAATTTCACGCTCCACTTTCAATTGACCCCAACGCCAAACGCTTTCTTCTCCTGCGCTATTGTACGGGCATACTTCAATGTTATACACGTTATCCCTTCGTAAGGATACAGCGCAACACCCGTAATTATCAGTTATTGTTGGAGCAACATATATAGGGAAAAATAAATTAGGCCGATTTCCACTATGAAATTTAGGATTCCTGTTCCTCAATTCTCGTAGCTCATAGCCTCCTATATCGTCGTCCATATCAAAATGTTCTTCGCGTTCGAGTTGATTTAGTTCTGCAGCATCAGATTTAGAATAGACTAATAAATGCTCATGCATAATAGCAATCTGTTTATAGTCTCTTCCACCCGGATTTGATACTACGATAATATCAGCCATAAAATTGTTATTCCCGAAAATTTCGTCGCATACTTTACGCAAGTTAGCTACTTCGTTATCGTCAATGCTTATGAATATAACGCCATCGGGCCTCAAGAAATCTCGTGCAACTTTTAAGCGCGGGTAAATCATATTCAGCCAGTCGGTGTGGAAGCGTCCGTTGCTCTCGGGGTTGGGGACGTATTCTCCGTAGCGTTCTTCGTAGTCGTCGGTTGAGATCGTGAATTTGTCGTTATAGATAAAATCGTTGCCGGTGTTATACGGTGGGTCTATGTAGATCATTTTCACTTTGCCCATGTAAGTCTGCCGCAGGATTTGTAACGCGTCAAGGTTATCGCCCTCAATGTAAACGTTCTCTGTATCAATGTTGCGCGGGGTGCCGTCTCGTCCTGTTGATTTATCGCGGTCAAGTCGTAGTGCTTTGTCGGTGAGAGTGTTGGCTAACTTCAGGGCTTTGTCTTTGTCGGGCCAGTTGAACTCGTAACGCAATGTTCTGCCTTTAATCGTCGCGCCAAGTTCTTGCCTCAATACGTCAAAATCTACCGCTTGAATGACTTCTCCGGCCTTGTTGATTGTTTCTGTGATGGCGTTGGGAAAAAGTGAGGCCAGCTTCTTAATGTTATCGCCGGCCAAGTTTTGATTGATCATGTTCACTTAATAAGCTAACCTGTAAATCTCCAACACGTCCTCGGGCGCAAGAGCCTTCAATACTCCGAAAGTTTGTCCCTTTGAGGCATTCGCGGCTATGTTCTCGATATCGTCTTCCTTGATGCCAAGTTCACGCAAGGTTGTTGGTGATTTAACGTCCTTGAAGAAGTCCTCAAGAGCTTCGATAGCGTCAAGAGCTTTTTCCTCGTCCGATCCGTCGTAAATATCGAAAACGTTTTCAGCGAGTCTAGCGAAAGGCACAGGATTATCCTCATAGCAGTAACGAGCCCATGCAGGCATTACAACCGACAATGAAGCACCATGTGGAACACCAAACAACAAGCTCAATGAATGTCCCAATCTGTGTGAGGAGAAATCGCCACGTGTTGCACGTCCGACCGATAAGAATCCGTTGTGGGCCATCATTCCGGCTAAAGCATATTCCGCGCGTAAATCGTAGTCCTTTGGATTCTCAAGCAGGTCAGGTAACACCCTCATCATTGTACGAATCAACATATAGCACTGGTCATCAATCAATTCTGATCCTTCATCGCCATCAAGCACGCGTTCAAGAATGTGTGCAATAATATCGACGCCGCCGTAAATGGTTTGTTTTTCGGGCAGAGTAATTTGGAACGTTGGATCGATCACTGAAACTTTCGGGTAAATTAAGTCGGTTGTTATAGAAGTTTTCGCGCCTTTGTCTGGGTTGCTAATGACCGCGATTTTGTTGGCCTCACTAGCCGCCGCAGAAGCCGTGAGTATTCCGTAAATCGGGAGAGCTTTTGTGGGGGTCGCGCTCTTGTCGAAGAAGTCCCAGACGTCGCCATCGTAACATGATCCCACAGCGATAGCCTTGGCCGTATCAAACGCACTTCCGCCACCTATAGGCATGATTGAATCAATTCCGCCCGCCTTTACCCTTGCTATTCCTTCACGTACTTTGTCAATTTTTGGGTTAGGTTTAATGTCGTTGACCTCGGAAAACTTTATGCCCATTTTCGTAAGCATTTCCGTAGCTTGAGCATAGGCACCGCTCTTGAAAGTACCCTTGCCACCGTAGACTAATAACACGCCTTTGACGTTATCGGCTTTGAGATAATTAGCTAGTTCTTTCACAGTATCTTGACCGAATAAAATAGCTGTTGGATTTTGCCAGAAAAAGTTTTGCATTATATCACCTGCATTCAAAATTTTTGCCTATATTAACGCACCGTGTAAATATTTAGCAAATATATTAGAATCATGCTAACTAAAATTTTAGGAGAACTTAATTAGAATATGGAAAGCAGGTTTGAATTTCTCGAACATCAATACCCAAAACTTGCAGAGTATGGGAAGAAGGCTGAAGAAGCTTTTACTAACGATAACAATATAGCATTGCTGAACCTTGGAAGAGTCGCTGAAACTATCATAAGGGCTTTGTGCGAGGCTAACAACATTTCTACCAACGGGCCAAACGATGACTTGACGCAGGAATTATTTGACAACGATATAATCGACTCTGACATATGCCGAAAACTTGACGAGCTTACGGAGATTAAGGACGAAGCAATTAACGACGAATGTGACTCGGAGATAGCATGTTCAAGACTCATGACGACGGCGCAGGAATTGTGTGAATGGTTTGTGCAGCAACATAACGAGGGCAAATTTGAATTTTTGGCCGACTTGTTCCCCCCTGATAAATCTGTACCAATGCTTGCGAATTTGACGGAGATAGGGCGCGAGGCTGAAGAGAATTTATTTGCGAACACACGTTACTGCTTAATATGTATCGGAGATATTGGCGAGGCTATTGTAGATTTCTTAATCAGGGAGAATAATTTAGAGACTCACGAACGCGATCAGATATTCAGAATTAACAGATTAAGTGAGGCCTATATAATCGGCGAGGACATACGGGAAATACTTCACGACTTGAGAATGACTCGTAACAAAGCTGTACACACAAGATACGACGATAATTATATTTCAGAGAGTGAAGGAAAAAGATTACTCGATAAAGCTTTAGAGTTGTGCATATGGTTATTCAAGATCGTTATGAAGCCCGGCTATATCGTCAAAGCAAGAGTTGTTGACCAGGACGACGAGAAGCTGAATGTGTTAATAGGCTCAATCCCCGCCACAGTGCCATTGAGCGAAATTGATCCCCCAGACGATAACAGCGAGAATGATTCGTACGTTAAGGGCAGAAAATACATCTTCAAAGTGTTAGACAAAGAGGGCGACAAAATAACACTGACTCCCAAGCAAGCCGATCACGATTATAATCTCTCAATCTCACAGCTTTATGGAAAGTACGAAGTGGGCCAAGACGTTCACGTTTATATCAAGCGCATAAGCAATTCTTCCGGGGCAATAGTGCAGCTTAAGGACGAACTCGAAGCGATAATCCCTCCTCACGAAATAGGCCGACGACTTTACGATTACGACGAGAATAACAAGAAGCAGATTCATTATGAGGCTACAGCGCGTGTAAAGTGGTTTGACTGGACGCAATACCCGCCAATGCTTTTATCGTTGAAGGACGTTGAGCGGGAGAAGCCAAGGAGGCGCAGAAAAACTAAGACCTGGGAGCAAAGTAAATCCACAAAGAAGAAATTCGTAGCTAAGGACTTGAACTTTTTGGCGCTGTGTAAAATCGCGAGCTATGAAGATATTCGTGAAGCCCTTGACGACGAGGCTAACCCCAACGCAAAGAATCGCCATAAGACCACAGCATTAATGACAGCGGCACAATTTAACAAGGATAAACGAGTGATTGAGGCATTGCTTGACGACGGCGCAGAGATTGACGCGAAGAATCACAACGGGAACACAGCTTTAATCTTTGCGGCTATGAATAATTCTCCGGAGGTCGTGAAAGTTTTGTTGGATAGGGGCGCGGATATTACGATACTCAACAACGAAAAAAGGGACGCGTTATTTTACGCGAAGGCCAACAAGAATCTCAACAGCACCGACGTAATCAAACTCTTAACGCCAGAACCAGAACCAAAACCAGAAGCTAAAGTTGCCCCGACTGCTAACCCGAGCGAAGCTTTATTGAGGGCATGCGGCCAAGGGAAATTCGATAAAGCTTTAGAGGCATTGAACGCTGGCGCCGACGTAAACGCATCGAGTCACAACAATAAATCTACACCGTTAATAATTGCGTCACAGTTTGGGAATTTGGATCTCGTTAATTTATTGCTGGAAAGAGGCGCCGAGGTCAACGCAAAGAACGGGAGCGGGAACACAGCTTTACACCTTGCTATTTTATATAACTCGTCGGACGTGGTCATGGCCTTAATAAACGCTGGAGCCGATATTGACGCGGTTAATAACAAGAACGTGAGCGCGCTTGATATTTTGCCAACTACAAAGAAGCTCAAAGGTACGGACGCATGGAAGGCTTTAATGAAACATAAATTGCAGCCCTCATTCCTCAAGTTATGCCGTTCAGGTAGCGTGGAAGAGATTAACGAGGCTATTGAAGCTGGTGTGAACGTCAACGCGAGCAATAAAATTTCAGCGACGGCTTTAATATTTGCGGCAAAGGAGAACACCCCGGAGGTGGTTGAGCTTTTAGCGAAGGCCGGGGCGGAATTAGACTCTCAAGATATTTACGGGAACACAGCATTAATTTACGCGGTGTCGTACAATTCTGAAGAGGTCGTGAAAGTTTTACTTGATTCGGGGGCAAGCACAAACGTTATAAATATTCAGGGCTATAAAGCTCTTGATTACGCAAAACAAAATTACAGGCTTGCAGATTCTGACGTGCTCACGAAATTGAGCGAATAACCCTACAGGGATTCCCTGCGGCAAAACTATCCGGCGGTACGTCACGAGTAACAACACTACCAGCTCCTATAACACTGCCGGAACCTATTTTCACGCCCCCTAAGACAGTAACGTTAGAGGCCAGCCAACAATTATCGCCGATCACAATGGGCTTACCAGCTTCTAAAAGTTTATTGCGTTCTTGCCATTTAAGCGGGTGTACAGGAGTCAAGAGTGAACAGCCTGTGCCGATCATGACGTTGTCGCCAATAGTAACGGGACAAACATCAAGCACAGTGAAATTGAAGTTAGCATAGAAATTTTTCCCGATGAAAGTGTTCACGCCGTAGTCAAAAAATATCGGGCCTTGCATATAAATTTCTTCTTCGTCAAACGTCGGTAATAGCTCCCTAAGAATTGCACAGCGGGCTTCCTCGTCTGTCTCAAAAAGCTGATTGAATTGCGTGCAAAGTCTGTGTGCCTTATGCCTCAAAGCTACTAGTTCATCATCGCCAGGGTTATAGAGTTCTCCGGCTGTCATTTTTTCGCGTTCTGTCATAGAATTCACGTGCCTTTCTAAAAATATAAAACCCTAAAAAAAATACTTCCCTAAAACTTTTAGAGAAGTACCTTAAGATCTAAACAGTATATACGATTTGTAAGTCGCGGATTATCTGGTGGAGATAAGGGGATTCGAACCCCTGACCTCTTGAATGCCATTCAAGCGCTCTCCCAACTGAGCTATATCCCCAATCAACTTGATTATTGCTCAAACAGCTCGTGCATTATACGCGAATAGAGCTTATATTGTCAAGTATCAATACCATTTTTTCCCGATAATGAACATCGCGCCCAATAACGTTAAGCTCAAAGCCCCAAAGCCTCCGCTACAACCAACGTCAGCATTTTCGAGTACGTCTTCGCTTGCTGTAGTGATAGCTAATGAGTAAGTTACACCGGCATCGAAGAACGCCGCAATATTTACCCTGTCCGCACTTAAATCAGGCATTTTGTTAATTACGTTTCCTTCACTATCAATAATCGCTGCATAGTCGCTATCAGTGGCTTGTGACGAATTGAAGGAGCCTGTATCTAAAAGTTGAGCCATTTTTATGTACATAGGGTCGCCAGGATTCAAGCCCGCGTCATAAAGTTTTTCCACCAATACGCCGAACACGTACACTTTTTGTTCAGAGACTCTATACGTTGGGAATACTAATATAACTTGCTCGTCATACGGTATTTCCTTAGGATCTACGCTGTCTCTGGATTGAAGGATCGCGTATCCAGGTAAATAAGCGATGTCAGTATTTGCTGAAAGGTTAAGCGTTTGTCGTAATGTACTTGTTAATTCAACGTCGTTGATATTGAAATTGCTGTTTTCTGGTTCAGCCGCTGTGCCCGTGTAATAGTTCGGATAGGATACGCGCTCATTGCTAAATCCGCCTCTGTTTGAATCTGAATCATCTGGGGCGATATTGTTTCTATCTCCTGAATCAGGATTGAGATTTTCATTAGGGTTATGATCGTCAGAAGAGTTTCCGCCCGGGATTGGGTCATTGTTGCCACCAGGGTTAGACGCTGCAAAAACCCTCACGTTCACGTCAACATATGCAGATTTGCTACTGTCTGCAAGTGTTGCTGTGATACGAACAGTATAAGTACCAGGGCTTACCGTTGAAGCTGCCCTAAATGTGAAGTCTATATCCTCATTAAATCCAACTGTGCTGGAGCTTGTAGTTATTGCTAATCCTGTAGTGTTATTTGTAACTGACCAACGAATATTTCCAGTAACATCGCCGCTAGTGTTTAACACAAGGTGTTCTTCGGTGCCACCAGCCACTACTGATACAGGTAAAGCAGAAGATACAACCGTGCCTCCGTTTGTGATATTTAGCGTTCTATTGTCGATCGGGTCAGTGTTGCCACCAGGGTTAGACGCCGCCGAAACCCTCACGTTCACGTCAACATATGCGGATTTGCTACTGTCTGCAAGTGTTGCTGTGATACGGACTGCATAAGTATCAGCGCTTAGCGTTTCAGCCGCTTTAACTGTGAAGTCTATATCCTCGTTAAATCCAACGGTGCTGGACCCTGGAGTTATTGCTAATCCTGTAACGTAATTTGAGACTGACCAACGAATATTTCCAGTAACATCGCCGCTAGTATTTAACACAAGGTGTTCTTCAGAGCCGCCAGCCACTACTGATACAGGTAAAGCAGAAGATACAACCGTGCCTCCGTACGTGATATTTAGCGTTTTTTCGTCTACTACATTGGGAGGTTCTGGTACAGTTATTTTGACGGTAACATCAAGCTTGGCCTCGTTATCTTCAGAGTCGACGAAAGTTAATACCGCTTTGTGGTCTCCGGAAACAAGAGGTTCAGCAGGCTTGACTGTTAGGCGAATAATTCCAGAAGTTCCTGAAGGATCAGTTGGAAGAGTTGCTGTTATAGATTCGATCGCTTCAGAGTCATAACTTGCATCGTAGCTTACGGGCGCATGATTCGTGAAATTGATGTTTTTGGTGTCAGCATCAGCTGATTCAAAAGAAAACGTTATGGAGCTCGTCGTAAGTGCAATAGGCTTCCATTCATCAGTAGCAGGTTCAGCGGCGGAAGACACAGTTACCACGAGATCTGCATATGCTGTTTTGCCAACTTCACCAACAGTCGCGGCCTCAACGCTTTCTTCTTCAACAAGAGTTGCATTTATACGCACTGAATAAGTATCAGCACTAAGGGTTGAAGCTGCCCTAATCGTGAACTCTACCGGGACATTGAATAGAATATATTGCGACGCTGGAGTTATTGTTAAGCCTGCAATATCGTTTGAGACTGACCAACGAATATTTCCAGTAACATCGCCGCTAGTTGTCAGTTTAACGTGATAATCTCCGCTGCCTGCCGTAATTGATACAGGGATAGGTGTATCCACAGACGCATCTTCATAGAAAATATCGAACGATCTTTTTACTTCAGGTTCTGGTGGTGTTGGCGGTGTATCTATCGTAGTTATTTTGATCGCGACATCAAGACTGACCTTGTTATCTTCAGAATCAACGAAAGTTATTACGGCGCTATGATCTGCAGAGACTGAAGGGACGGCGGGTGTTACTGTAATAGGGATATTGCCAGAAGTTAGTGAAGTGTCGCTCGGGAGGTCTACGCTGATAGTTGCAAAAGTTGCCGTAAAATCGCACGATACATCGTAACTTACGGGCGCATGATTCGTAAACGCGGCGTTCAGAGTTTTTGCTTCTCTATCTGCGGAAGTGAACTCAAAGCTCAATGACGTTGTAGCAAGTTCAATAGGCGTCCATTCTTCAACAGGGGTTAAATCTTCGCTAACATCAGAAAAAGTTACAGGCCAACCCAACACTCTTACTATTAGCTCACGCTTGCCATTTTCGGCTTCAGTCAAAGGTATACGGACAACTGCGTCAGTACTATCAGCTACGATTGAGCCTTCATTAAATTTAAGTCGTATGGAAGTAACTCCATAGTCGCCGCTATCCCCGTCAAGGTTGTCATTGCTAGTTCCTGTTATATCAAACGATAGCCAATAAGGCAGATTAATATCCTTGGAATTTATGTAGGAAGCATAACCTTCATCATCGGGCGCAATAACGTCAACTATGTAAGAATGCGTTACAACGTTGAGATCCATGCTTACATCATGTGATACTACACGTCTAAATTTGCTTTTTTGTGCGGCTCTTCCCGTGTCCTCTTTCCAAAGTTCAATATCATCACCCTTAGTATTGTAAACGTAGTCAGAAAATTCTACGACTTCCACTGATAAATCAAAGCTCACGTTGATCGTTGCAGATTCAAAATAATCGCCGCTGATTTTGGGGGTCAAAGTAAATCCATAAGAATCAGCACTTTCTGGAAGTAAGCCTACAAGTACGAGAACGTCGCCCGAGTCATCTTTCGTGAAGGTTGGAGTTAAGAAATCGTAGTCTTCACTTATAGGCCTAAAATCCCACGAAAGCTCATAGTTGACAAATATTTCATCTCCGTCTGCCTCTTCAGGTGGGACAATTTCATCGGTGTCATCTTCTTTTAATGCAAGTTTGGGAATGTGATACTTTACGTAGTAGTTGTAGCCTTCATAAAATTCAAGGTCTTCGTATTCAGTAAATATCTCAAAATCGAGTTCGCTATCGTCGTCAATATCAAGTGTATAACTTTCCGCATATGCCATTGAAATAGCAAATAACGCCGCCAGCATTGCCAGCAACGTTACACGAAATATTTTATTAACTTTCAAAATTAATCCTCCTTACCATGAGAACCAACCTTTCTTAGGCTGTGGTTTAGTTTCTTCCTTATCGGCCTTTTTTTCAACTTTTTCCTGTGAGTAAGCAACTTCCCAACCGACTGACTTATATTTTTGCTCGTTATCAACCGTGAACATTACATGCACGACAGCTTTTGTGCCCTCAGCAACTTTAGCATTTGAGTTAAGAGTTACTACGACGGCTGCTATCTGTTCATCATTGTATGAGTCCTTAACTTTCTCGCTTACTTCGTACTCCAGCCATTCAGGAAGATCGATAACCGGCTTTCCGTCCTCTGACTCAATATAAGCTGAATAGACTAATTCATGATGGCTTTCACGCTGTGGGGCTCTGACTGTTACGGAATAATTTGACGTTGCTTTGTGAATGTCAACGTTCTCCGCAGGCTTTACCGTGGAGTCAAATTCGCTGCCCGATACGATAAGCTCATGATCTGCCGGGTGAACAAACAGTCTGTAATCTGTGTCAAAGCTTGTTCTAGTACCAATAGCTTCTTTGTAATCGCATTCAGTAACTTCCGCTATGATAGAAAACTCGTATGTATCGTCCGACATTGGCAATATTCCTACTATTGTCAGCGTATCTGAATCAAAGTTGAAGTTCAATCCGTTCATTGCTTCCGGGGCATCAGCTTTCCAGACAAACTTATACTTATCCGGAGTTACAAGCATTCCGTCATCGTCTTCATCGCCTGCGTTAAATTCTGTCAAAGTTAAGGCTGGCAACTGATACTTTGCTGTGTAATTGAAACCTGCTACACCGTCTTCAGCCGCGTTCTCAAAAATTTCCGGGATAGCATCTGCCACACCGTTAAGTTCATATCTGTATGACATAGCCATTGCTGACGAAACGATTAACAACACCGCCATTAATGATAACGATACAACTAAAATTTTCTTACTCATAAATAATTTCCTCCTTAATGTTTTCTTTCTCGTAAATCTCAATAAATTACCTCCTTAATAAAAATCGGTTGCCCATTCACAGCTTTTATAAGCAACTTTAACGAAAATTATACACGCTAAACCATAAAAACGCCCTCCCGCAAAAACTTCACGAGAGGGTCAAAACGTTCTTGCAACAAGTGATTAACCGCCTAAGTATGCTGCTCTGACTTTGGGATTATTTAAGAGTTCTGCGCCTGTTCCTGATAAGCTGGTCGTGCCTACCTCCAACACGTAAGCTTTATGTGCAACTTTCAAGGCCGCGAATGCGTTTTGCTCAACAAGTAAGATCGTGCGTCCTTGTGCATTAATCTCACGAATTATCCCGAAGACCTCATCAACAAGTATAGGCGCGAGTCCCAAACTAGGCTCATCAAGCATAAGTAAATCCGGCCTGCTCATCAATGCACGACCAACCGCCAACATTTGCTGCTCGCCTCCGGATAAAGTGCTGCCCTTTTGTCTACGTCGCTCCTTGAGCCTTGGGAATAACGAGTACACATATTCCATATCGTCAGCGATCCCCTTAATGTCGTCGCGAATATATGCACCTAGAGTTAAATTTTCCTCAACGGTTAATTGTGGGAGAATGCGTCGTCCTTCCGGGCTTAACGAGATTCCTAACTTAACGTGAGCTTCTGCGGGCTTGTTCAGGATTGAGACGGGCTTGTTATCGCGTGGGGAAGTGTAAGTCATTTCTTCTGCACGAGATTTCACGAGGCCCATTATCGAACGAATAACGCTGGATTTTCCGGCACCATTAGCTCCAATCAACGTAACTATTTCGCCGTGGTTAATTTCAAGTGATACGTCACGAACTGCATGAATAGCTCCGTAATTCACGTTTAACTTTTCGATCTTCAACATTACGTCACTCATTTATGCCACGCTCCCTTCTGCTGCTGCTCCTGCGCCTAAATATGCCTCAATGACTCTTGGGTTAGCTTTGATTTCGTCGGGGGTACCCTGTGCAATGTGAACGCCCTGATCCAAAACTTGAATATAATCGCAGACATTCATAACGACTTTCATATCGTGTTCAATCAACAAAATCGTGAGGGCAAATTCATCACGTAAACGGCGAATAAATTTCATCAGCTCTTCAGACTCTTGAGGGTTCATTCCGGCGGCTGGCTCGTCAAGCAACAAGAACTCCGGTTTAGTGGCCAAGGCTCGTGCAATTTCGAGTCGTCTTTGTGCTCCGTATGGCAACGATGAAGCTTTTTCGTCCGCAAATTCTTCAAGGCCAAGCTGTGCGAGTAAATCCAAGGCTCTAGCTTTAACCGCGGCGTCCTCACGAATTACATCAGTGAATATAAACGGTGCTAACGTTTGCCACCATGAATAATTCTGTCGGATTCTGCTGCCTATCATGACGTTCTGTAACACTGTTTCATGACCGAACAAGCGAATATTTTGGAAGGTGCGACTCATTCCAGCCTTGCAGACTTCATCAGGGCCAAGACCTCCGATTGATTTCCCCAAGAATTTTATCGTGCCTGAAGTTGGTTTGTAGAAGCCGCTTATGACGTTGAAAGCCGAAGTTTTTCCTGCTCCGTTAGGTCCGATTAATCCTATAATTTGCCCGCGTTTGATTGTGAAGGTTAAGTTATCAATAGCTGATAGTCCCCCGAAACGCAATTTAACGTCCTGAAGCTCAAGAACTGTTTCAGATTTTTCGCGCGACTCTTTGCTCTTGGCCTTCGATTTAGGGAAGAATATATCCCACGAAAATTCACGCATTCCCATAATTCCTTCACGCCTGAATATAATCACCATGATCAGCAGCAACGAGAATATAACCATACGCATTCCAGGTATGCCGGGGATATTTATTGAGCCAATTGTGATAGGGTTCTCAACGAATCTTAGCCACTCTAACATTGTCGTAACTAACACAGAGCCGATTATAGAGCCTGTTACAGATCCAAGACCGCCAACAACGATTATCATGAGTATATTGTAAGTTTGGGTTATCATGAACATACGCGGGTCAATCGTGGTTATCAAGTTCCCCATCAACGCGCCGCCGAGCCCTCCACCGAAACAGCCTAATGTGAACGCTAGAACTTTTACGCGGAAAGTGTTAATGCCCATCATCTTGGCCGCAACTTCATCATCACGTACAGCACGCAACACGCCGCCGAAATTGCTACGTAACATACAAACCATACAGAGCAATACTATTCCTAAGCAGCCCCAGCTCATAAACAAAGTAGTGTAAGCAGGAATGCCCTTTAAGCCTAGTGAACCATTAGTTAATCTCGCGCTATTAGTTATTAAGATTCGTATGATCTCTGCAAAACCTAACGTCGCTATTCCCAAGTAATCCCCACCGAGTCTCAATACTGGCAACGCCACCAGCAAACCGAAGAACGCAGCAACTAGTCCAGCAAGAATCAACGAGACTATAAAAGGCGCATTGACATTCAAGAGCCACGGGTAAATGTCCTCAAGAATCCACATTGAATTTTTCTGTGCAGGTGAGAGAACTAATAACGCTGATACATACGCCCCTATCGCCATAAATCCCGCATGACCAAGTGAAAACATTCCTGTTATTCCGTAAATGAGATTGAGACTTAACGCTAGAATCGCATTTATCGCTATCAAGTTCAGGATTCTTTGCCAATAACCATTAAGCAACGTCGGAGCTTTATCGAGGAAGAACGCAAATAAAATTACAGCTATGATCGTGAGAATTAAATTTCGTACTCTGTGCATTAGATTTTATCCTCCAATCTCTCGCCTAATAATCCCGTCGGCCTGAACAACAAAATCAATATCAACAGCAAAAACGCAAACGCATCTTTATAACCTGATAACGTCGGAAAAAATGCCACTGACATAATTTCAACGAAACCTAGAATCAATCCGCCTATCATTGCGCCAGGCACCGATCCGATCCCACCGAAAACTGCCGCTATGAAAGCTTTTATTCCCGGGGTCATTCCCATGAACGGCTCAACACGAGGATAACGCAACGCCCACATTATTCCGGCCACAGCAGCCAAAGCAGAACCAAGCCCAAACGCTAGAGCTATGATTTTATTGACCGATACACCCATCATTCTCGTTGTCTCTATGTCAAATGAGATCGCGCGCATCGCCAAGCCTGGTTTAGTCTTATAGAGCAGCCATAACAGACACCCAACCAGCACGAAAGCTACAACAGGAACGAGAATCCCCAACGGAATTAAGCGAATTTTTCCGGGTAACTCTATTGGCTTCATCAAGATTGGAGGCTGAACAACTGGACGAGGCATTCCCGTAAACACGACCACCGCGAAATTTTCAATAAAGAACGATACGCCGATAGCACTTATTAGCGCAGAAATTCTAGGAGCTTCACGAAGAGGTTTGTACGCAATTCGATCGACTAACAGACCGCAAATTGTCGTGCCTATTATCGCGAGAACAACTCCGACTGCCCAAGGCAGCTTGTACACGATCGTGGCGAAGTAAACGAAATATGCGCCCAACATGAAAATATCACCGTGAGCAAAATTTATTAGCCTCAAGATTCCGTAGACCATTGTGTAGCCAACAGCTACAAGGCCATAAAGCGAACCTAGGCTAAGCGCGTTAATGAAGTGTTGAATGAATATATTTAACTCCACGATTTCACAACCTTTCACATAAAAAAAGAGAAGGGCTAGACTTCTAACCCTCCCCCTGAAAATTTATATACTCATTACGAGTTAGGATTAGACTTCTGGCTGAACGATTCCGATGAAAGTTTTCTTGCCGTTGCGAATCTCTACGATACCCATATCCTTTTCGGCGTCATGAGTAGCGTTGATTGTGGTCATTCCTGTAACTGTCGGGAGGTCCTTAACTGTTTCAAGGGCATCACGGATTTTCGCGGGCTCTGCACTTCCAGCTCTCTCGATAGCGTCTTTAAGCATGATGTAGCAGTCATAACCAAGAGCGCAATTTACGTTCGGGGCTTTGTCGGGGTGAATCTTGTTCCATTCTTCGGTGAAGGCCTTTGCTACGTCGTTCATTTGAGGCATTGATGGATCATAAGCAAACGTTGTGTGCATGAAACCTTCTACAGCGTCGCCACCAAGCGTAACGATCTCGGGATTGTCCATTGCGTCAGCTCCGATAAACTTGAAGTCCGCGCCAAGCTCTTTAGCCTGCTTCAACACGATTGCTCCCTCTGCAAAATATGCCGGTAAGAAAACTATTTCGGGTTTAGCGTCGATCAATGCCGTAAGCTGTGCTGTGAAGTCGGTGTCGCCTGATTGATAGAATAAACTTGCAACAACTTCGCCGCCCATTTTCTTGTAAGAGTCACGGAAGAATTTTCCAAGCCCTACGCTGTAATCGTTGCTCATGTCTACGAGTGTAGCTGCTCTCTTGAGGCCAAGGTTTCTATAAGCGTAAGTAGCCGCGCCAGCTCCCTGGAAAGGATCAATGAAGCATACTCTGAAATAGAATTTTTTGTCTTGGGTTACAAGTGGGTTAGTGCATGAAGTACCGATTACGGGGACGCCAGCTTTCTCTGCAACTTCTCCGCCAGCCATTGCAAGTGATGAACCATAAGTGCCGATAATGGCGTTTACTTTGTCATTCTCAATCAAACGTGTTACAGCATTAGCTGCTTCAACTTTGTCGGACTTATTGTCAACGATAACGAGCTCAACTTTTTTGCCGAGGATTTCAGGATAAAGCGTGTGAGCCAACTGTGTGCCCTCAAGCTCTAATTGTCCTCCGAAAGCGTTTTGCCCTGTTAAGCAATTGAATACGCCGACTTTGATAACGTCATCATCTGCCATAGCAACAGCAGAGAACATTAACACTAGCATTAATGCCGCCAAAATTTTACGCATCGTATAAATACAACTCCTTTGTAATATGAAAATTGCGAAAATTATATCACTCATTCTTATTTCTAAAGAAAGTTTCAAAGAGTTAAGCTATAATTTCACAAAGTCTATTAAGGAGAGATAAATTTTTGCCCGAGTCGTTATTCATAAGAGCTTCCGATGAACCATTAGCCGCTCGAATCCGTCCAAAGTCCCTCGATGAATTTGCAGGCCAAGAACATTTAATCGCACCAGGAAAAATTTTACGTCGCATAATTGATTCCGATAAGATCCCGTCAATGATATTTTGGGGGCCTCCTGGAGTTGGCAAGACGACTTTAGCAAGTATAATCGCGCGCAAAACTCAAGCTGAATTCATAAATTTTTCGGCCGTTACGAGTGGGATTAAAGAGATTCGCGAGGTCATGAAACAAGCTGAAGCTAACAGAAATTTTGGGGCACGTACGATTTTATTCGTTGATGAGATTCACAGGTTTAATAAGGCTCAACAGGACGCTTTCTTGCCATTCGTGGAGAAGGGAAGCATTATCTTAATCGGAGCTACCACGGAGAATCCATCATTTGAAATCAACAGTGCTTTATTGTCACGCTGTAAAGTTTTCGTGCTAAAGGCTCTTGAACCTGACGACCTCGTGAAATTGTTGCGGAGGGCATTAACTTTTTTGGGCAATAACGTTTACGCTGATGATGAAATTCTTAATGCAATAGCGATTTTCTCAAACGGTGATGCGCGGTCGGCTTTATCGTTGTTGGAAATGGCGGCAAATAACTCACAAGCTAACACTGAAGGCAAAATCATAATCACGCAGGAAATTTTGGAGCAATGTACTTCACGTAAATCACTCCTCTATGACAAGGACGGCGAAGAACATTACAATCTTATATCCGCGTTACATAAATCAATGCGCAATTCTGATCCTGATGCGGCTGTTTATTGGTTGGCTAGAATGCTTGAGGCCGGTGAAGATCCTTTGTATATTGCTCGTCGCGTTGTGAGATTCGCTAGTGAGGATATTGGACTCGCTGAACCTTCGTCGCTCTCAATGGCTATAGCTGCGTATCAAGCCTGCCACTTCCTAGGAATGCCTGAATGTTCCGTTCACTTGACCCAAGCCGTGATTCATATGTCAATAGCTCCGAAATCAAATTCAGTTGATGTTGCTTATATGGCCGCACGAAACGACGCTCTTAACACCTTAGCCGAGCCTGTACCCTTACATATTCGTAACGCCCCCACGAAATTAATGAAGGACTTGAACTACGGCAAAGGTTATCAATATGCACACGACTACGACGAGAAATTAACGAGCATGGAATGTTTACCGGAGAAGTTAAGGGGCAAAGAATACTACACCCCCACCGAACAAGGCAGCGAAGTTCATTACAAGAAACGTTTAGCGAATATCAAGGAGTGGAAAGCTCAACACCGAACTTAATCCCTAATTGGTGCCGGCCTCCCGAATAAATATCCCTGTGCTAAATCACAACCAGCCCTCTTCAAAAATTCAAGCTGTTCTTGAGTCTCCACACCTTTTGACAAAGCAGGAAGCCCTAACTTCTTGGCCATGTCGATAACTGCGGAGATAATTATGTTGGCTCGTTGGTCGTCGTACGATTTAATCATATCCATATCAATTTTCAAGCCGTCAAGCGTGAAATCCTTCAACACTTTCAACGACGAATAACCAGACCCAAACGCGTCCATCCAAACTTTGAAGCCGTGCTCTCGTAACCTGTTGGCCTCCCGTTGCATTGCGTCAAGGTCAACGGCTATTAAGCTCTCTGTTAATTCAAAGCGTAACATTTCCGACGAGATATTATTCTTGGAAGTTGCCTCCTCAATCACTTTCACAACGTCAATCAACTCAAAATCAAGGCGCGAAAGATTTATTGAGACCGGGACAAGCTCTTCGCCTCTATCCTTACGACGCTTCAACACCTCGCAGACTTTATTAATCACGAACGTATCAAGCTTGTGAATCAAATGTTGCTCTTCAAGAACGTACAGGAAATTCGCTGGGGATAATCTGCCATATTTCTGATCCTCCCAACGTGTGAACGCCTCAAACGAAGCTGTCTTACCCGTAACAACGTCAACAACCGGCTGCAAATAAATCTTGATTCTTTCCTCGTCAATAGCTTGCTGGAATGTTGCTAATATATGTTCCTGAAGGTGAGTCTTCTCGTCCATGTTGTCATTGTAGAATTGAACGTTGGTCCCATAGTCCTGTTTGATGCTATCACAAGCTATCTTTGCATAATCACACATTACGCTCATATCCATTTTGGGATCCGTTATCGTGAAAATTCCGGCCTTCATCTCAACAATTACACCGCGCCTAATGTTATTTACACGCACGCTCATACGGTTAATGCGCTCTCGTAGATCTTCCTGAACGGTTATGACTGCGAAATGATCGTCGCTAAATCTGGCAATGATTCCAAGTGGGAAAGTTTCCTGCAAAATTCTAGCGATTGATTTCAACATTCTATCGCCGCCCGCAAAGCCGTAAGTCTCGTTGTAAGTGTGAAAGTTTCTGATGTTGAAGTAAACGCAATGAGGTTGCCCGCCACACTTAAAGAAGTCCTTGATTTTTTCCGGAGCAAGCTGTCTGAACCCCTTCATGTTAGCAAGCCCTGTAAGCTCGTCAACCAAATTCGCTCGTGGCTCTGGTAGACTCGTCTGGCCTGAAAGTTTTGTAAGTCTCTCGCGCAACTCCATATCATGAAGATAAACGTAATAAACGTCGCCTAGCTCTTCATCGTGAACAAAGTGTCCCCAATCCTCAATCTTCTTTATGTTGCCGTTCTTGGTGATGATTCTATACGTGACGTAATCAAAACCGTTAGTGGCTGAAATTTGTTGCTTGATTATCGAGTCTACTTCCTCAATATCTTCAGGGTAAACGATCGTGTTAAAGCAGCCTCCAGTGAATCTCATGAAATCCTGAACAGAATCGCATTCAAATATTTTGGCTATCTCTTCACTCACAAATATAATGTCTTCAGTTTCGTTGGCTTTGTAGACAAGTAAAGCTCCGGGCATGTTGGCAGAAATTTTATCAAGGGTCATGCAGTCATTAGCATTGAACATGTGAATTTTCCTTCCGTCATAAAAATTTTGACTATCCATTAAATTATCTATCGTACTTTAAGTCTTTCAGGTAAGTACCTGGCTAATATCTTCTTTATAGCGTCGGACTTTATGGGCTTTGGCAGGTAATCGTTGAAACCGTAGCTGATATACTCCTCACGTAATCCAGTCCCCGAATTTGCTGTAAGAGCTATATACGCGGCTAAACGTGAAGGGCCGTCAATTTCTCGCGCTTGCTTTAACGTCTCTATACCATCAAGTCCGGGCATTTTGTGATCCAGAAAAACTATATCGTAATGATTCGTCTTCAATAACTCCAGGCATTCCTCGCCAGACTCGACCGTTTGAATTTGGGCTTGAGAATCTTTCAGCATTCCTTTAGCCACGACGAGATTAACCGGAGTATCATCGACCACCAAAATTTTTGCATCAGGGCACGTGAAAGGTGAATCATAGTCTTCGGTCACGGCTTCTTGCTTTTCCCCTAACATTGCTTCGTATTCGCGTATAGTTCCCTCAAAGCCTTCTTGCGATAATTGCTGGACAAGTTCAAATGTGAAGGTGCTGCCTTTTCCGTATTCGCTTTCAGCCTTGATGGTTCCGCCCATTAATTCAAGTAAGTAACGTACAAGAGTTAGACCAAGCCCCGCGCCCTGTATGCTTTGAGTCTCGTTGAGATTGACGCGTTCAAAGGACTTGAATAATTTTCCGAGGTCGTCTTGTCTTATTCCTATGCCAGTATCTTTGATAGCTATGATTAATTTCACTCGTGCATGTGACTCTCGCTTGCCGTTTACGCTCATAGTGATTTTGCCTTTGTTGGTGTATTTAACAGCGTTGTCGATCAAGTTCATAATTATCTGCCTCAATCTATCTTCATCGCCGTATAAATGTTCAGGGAGTTCCTTATCGACATCAAGCACAAATTTAATACCATGGCTATGAAATGACTCAAAGTTTCCTTCCTCAATGTCCCTCAATAATTGCCGCAGGTGATAATCTGTTTTGTACAGTTCCATTTTTCCGGACTCAATCTTGGAAATATCGAGTATGTTATTTATGATTGAGAGTAAATGATTTCCGGCCTTACGAATATCTAACGCGGCTTGATGAATCTCCGGGGACTTGCTTTCCTTAAGGATCATTTCGTTCATTCCTAATATAGCGTTCATTGGCGTACGAATCTCGTGAGAGGTGTTTGCAAGAAAATCGCTCTTGGCCCGGTTAGCTGCGTTTGTCATTCTCGTAGACTCTTCAGTCTTGACTCTTGCTATCTCGAGTTCTTTCTCTACGGTGTTCATTCGCCTGTAGGTCGGGGCCTCATAATAGAAGAATATGATGAACAGAACCACACAAGCGACCGTATACGTAAATAAAACCTGTGTGATCCACATGTACTGGATAGCGAACGATAGAATCAAAATCAAGCCTAGCGTATTCATCAGGATATATTGAAATCTCGTTTGATAGCGTTCTTTGTTAGTAAGTTGCAGATAAACGGCCATTGACACAAAATATAACGCGTAAACGCTTTTCCATAAGGTGTTGTAAGCTCCTCTGTGTAAGCCTCCATCAGTCGCGACCGTGAAGAAAAATCCTGCTGTCCCTGGCGTTAAATTTAGAATCATCACAACTAAACTTGAGCACAGCAAAACTCTATTGAACATGTCAAACTTTTTGTCATTAACCTGAACATAAGCTTCAACGTATCGCATTAAATGATAAGCATTGAAATTCACTACAATGTAATAAAGCGACCTGATCGTGAGATTAACCATGTGCCTATGTCCCCAGCCGTCTATAAGCAGAGTCGAGGAGACCTCAAGCAATGCTGCCAGGAAAGTTGAGAACGCAAGAAGCCTGAAACGTCTATTGACCTCAACGTTAGTTGCGTACCTCACAAACAAGAAAGCCGCCATAACTCCCAAAAAGGGAAGTACAGTCGCTTCTATCCAGACGTTAAATCCGTATGTCAACATCTAACTCAGACCCCCCCCTGAGATATTTTTTCAGAGGGTATATATTTTGCTAACATTTCTTCAAGCTCTTTCCCGTTTACAGGTTTGCTTAAGAAATCATCAAAGCCAGCTGATAATAATTCTGCCCTCACTCCCACAAGTGCGTTTGCCGTGCACACGATAACTTTAGCTTTAGCTCCCGGCGCGTCGGTCATTTCCTTAAGTTTAGCTAACGTTTCTTTACCGTCCATTCTTGGCATCATGTAATCCATTAAGATAACGTCATAAGAATTTACGGCGGCCTTCTTTAAACATTCTTCACCCGATTCAGCTTCGTCAATCTTGATTTCATTTTCCTTCATCAATGAGCGCAACACGATTCTGTTCATGTCGTTATCGTCAACTATCAAGACTTTTGCGTCAGGAGCTTTGAGAACTTTGCGTTCTTCTTTCTTCTTGTGTGAGGCTTCAATCTCGTACTCTCTGATAGTTTTTGTGCCCACGATTTTTTGCGGGATAACTACATGGAACGTTGAGCCCATTCCGTAAGTTGATGTTACCTCAACAGACCCTCCCATGAGCTCAATTAATCTACCCGTTATGGCCAAGCCCAAGCCCGTGCCTTCAATGTTGTGAGTCTCTTTAGCGTCAATTCTGCTGAACGACTTGAACAACTTCGGAATATCTTCAGCGTGAATGCCTATTCCAGTATCAGCTACAGTTATGTGTAACACTATTAACGACGGATCATCGCCTTTAACTCCGGTCAATGTGAATTTGACGCTGCCTTTTTTCGTGTACTTCACGGCGTTGTTGAGAATGTTGACCATGACTTGATGAACACGAATACGATCGCCAAATAATTCATCGGGCAACGAGTTATCAATCTGTGTGATATATTGCAAGCCTTTCTGCTCGGCCTTAATCTTGACCATGTTATCAACGTCGCGCAAAACTCTGGCCAAGTCATAATTTCGTAAAGCTAATTCCAGTTGTCCTGACTCGATCTTAGAGAAGTCAAGAATGTCGTTAATTATGTGCAACAAAGTATTTCCAGCGCTCTGAATATCACGTGCATATTCGTAAATCGGGCCTGACTCATATTTTCGTAAGATCACTTCGTCCATTCCCATTATAGTTGTGAGAGGAGTTCTAATCTCGTGAGACATGTTGGCGAGAAATTCTCCTTTTGCGGCGTCTGCGGCTATAGCTGTTGCGTTGGCTTCGTCGGCAATGGCTTTGGCTTTCTTCAATCGTTCAAGCGTGCGTTCGAGGTCTCTATACGCGGGAGTCTCCAACAGGAAGAAGAAGTAATAAACGTTGACCGAGATTATTATGAAGTTCACGGGAATATCCGGGAAGAACTGAGCTTGGGCTATCTGTATTGACCAACAAACAAAGAAATTAGCTACCAATGCCCATAATTGCCCCTTCGTGAAAGCTCTCCTGTACATATACAACTCCACCCACGTCCAAACAGACCACAGCCAAATAAATCCAACTGAAAGCAACGACCATAATGCCCCAGTCTCTAACTGTGAACGATCCGCGGATATGCCGTAATTTGCTCCTGTGAATATCCCGATTAGCTCAAGGTAAAAGAATATGCCTAGAAATATATTTTGAACGTACAACATACGTTTTTTGCCTGGTGAATTTTGCCCGAAGCTGGCTATGTAACGCATGAACATGAAATAGACTCCGCATGCCGCAACTTGCCACAAGACTGAACAAAAATATTTTGCCTCTATCGAAAAAGTTGACTCCTTCGCCAAAACCATCGAGACAATAACGTCAATAACACTGCTTGTGGTTGTCATATAGCAATAACGTAATAAACCTCGTTTCTCTGTTGATGTTCCGGAATAAATAACTTGAAGGTATACGCAAAGAGTGATACTTAGAAAAATTACCGCTATCTCAGATTCTATAATGTAACGACTTTCCAAAATTCTTGACTCCCTGAATTAATGTATATTGCGAAAAATTGTATCATAGTGTAATAATAGCTCAATTCTATTCACAACGGGAGATTAAATCAATGTCAATATATTACGTGCTACAGAACCAGACTTATAAGCAAGAACGACAAGGCGGTTATGTGTGGGCCCCACAGACTAATCAAGGCGGAAAACAGAACGCTGGCTATAAAATGATGACCGAACTAAAACAAGGCGACTTCATTCTGCATCATTGCAAGCGTAAGTTAATGGCTATAAGTGTCGCAAAAAATGACTGTTACGAATCGAATCAGCCTCATGAACTTGTAACGGCCGAGAAAGATATTGAGTGGGACGAAGCTGGCTATAGGGTTGACGTTGAATATTATGATCTTAATCCGCAGCTTAACATGAAGGATCTTGAAGCATGGCTAAGAGAGAATCATATACAGGGTAGCGCGTTCACGAAATTTGGGACTGGTAAAGAGCAATACATGTGCGCATTGGCTGACGAACACGCGAAATATATCCTTGAGAGATTGATCGAGCTTCAGGAGAATGAGGAAGTACTGAAAATTTTGCGGCTTGCTCTCGATGAAATAGCTAATATTGCAAATTGAATTAAAGCTAACAATCACATAAAATTTAGGCACGTTCAATAAATCAATTTTACAATCACATAAGGGGGTATTTATCAACAATGGCCGGTAATATTCGACATGGTGTATCAACCTTAACCGACTATGACATTTATATGTTCAAGCAGGGAACTCATTATCGTCTTTACGAGAAAATGGGCGCGCAAAAATTCGTTGACGAGTCCGACGGCGCTGAAGGTATAGCGTTTTCAGTGTGGGCACCGAATGCTCAAGCAGTAAGTGTTGTGGGAAACTTCAACGATTGGAACACAGAGTCACACCCATTGGCAGCACGTTGGGACGGATCAGGAATATGGGAAGGCTTCATTCCGGGACTTCAGAAGTGGGAGCTTTACAAATTTGCGATCAAGAACTCACACGGTGAACTCAAGGAAAAAATGGATCCGTTCTCACGAGTCTTTGAGCTTCCTCCGAGAACTTCATCAATAACTCACTGGAGCGATTACGAATGGCACGACGGCGAATGGCTTGCACACAGAGGCGAGAAAATGAACATGGCCGCACCTATGAGCGTTTATGAAGTGCATCTTGGATCATGGCGCAGACATTGGGACGACGGTTTATCACTTTCGTATCGTGAAATGGCGGAAGAGCTTCCGGCTTATTGCGAGGATATGGGCTTCACGACCGTAGAGTTTTTGCCAGTAATGGAACACCCGTTCTATGGTTCATGGGGCTATCAGACTTTGGGCTACTTTGCTCCGACTGCACGCTATGGAACGCCTGAAGACTTCATGTACTTGATTGATGAACTTCACAAAAAGGGTATCTCTGTGATTTTGGACTTTGTCCCGAGTCATTTCCCGACCGACGATTTTGGCCTTGCACGTTACGACGGAACAGCACTCTACGAACATGAAGACCCGCGCAAGGGTTATCACCCGGATTGGGGCAGCTATATATTCAATTACGGGCGCAATGAAGTCAGAAGCTATTTAATCTCGAGTGCAGCTTTCTGGATCGATCAATATCATGCTGACGGTTTGAGAATCGATGCTGTAGCCTCAATGTTATATCTTGATTACTCACGCAAAAACGGCGAATGGGTACCCAACATTTACGGAGGCCGCGAAAATCTTGAGGCGATCTCATTGTTACGTGACATGAACAGCGAATTATTCGGACGCTTCGGAACTATCCAGACTATCGCAGAAGAAAGCACTGATTGGCCAATGGTGACTCGACCGGTGTTCTTGGGAGGCTTGGGCTTCGGAATGAAATGGAACATGGGTTGGATGCACGACACGTTGGACTATATGAGCCTTGAACCCATTTACAGGAGCTGGCACCAGAATCAATTGACGTTCTCAATTTGGTACGCATTCAGTGAGAATTTCATGTTGCCACTTTCACATGATGAAGTTGTTCACGGCAAGGGCTCAATCATCAACAAAATGTCCGGCGATTGGTGGCAGAAACGCGCGAACTTGAGATTACTTTACGGCTACATGTGGGCACACCCCGGCAAGAAGTTGTTGTTCATGGGCAGCGAATTTGCACAGGGACTCGAATGGAATCATGACTCGGCTTGCGAATGGCATTTACTCGAAAAGGACGACTTCAAGGGCATTCAAAACTGGGTACGCGATCTGAACCACGCATTGAAGGAATACGCACCGCTTCACGAACTTGATTTCAGTCCCGAGGGCTTCAAGTGGATTGATTGTTCTGACTGGCATCAAAGCGTAATAGTGTGGCTACGTAAGGGCAAGAGCGATGACGAATATATACTTTGTGCCGCGAACTTCACGCCGGTTCCGAGATATGGCTATAGGGTAGGAGTGCCTCGTATGGGCTTCTGGAAAGAGATTCTCAACAGCGACTCTGTACAATATGGTGGTGGTGGCCTTGGTAATTGCGGAGGAATGGAGTCTGAAATGGTCGAAAGCCACGGTTACCCGAACTCATTGCCGTTGACGTTGCCGCCGCTTGGTATAGTAATGTTCCACTTCACGGCGAAGGGCAAGAAAGAATAATCATGCTTGTAACTTCATCAGAGGCCGCGAAAATTTTACGGAAGCTGAACGACGACAAACAATTTCTTGAGAACAACGAACGACAGAGCGCAACTTTCAAAGCCGCAATCACTGAAGACATAGAAGCCGCACGCCCTGCCTACGATTACGATAGGACTCGAGAAGCCTTAGACGATATTGACGCAAAGATTCGCCTGGTCAAGCACGCGATTAACAAGTTTAACCTCGAACATGAAGTCCCGGGCTTTAATATGACAGTTGATCAAATGCTCGTGTACATACCACAATTAACTTGGAAGCGAAATTTGTTATCGGTCATGAAGGATAGACTCGAAAAGCAGCGTGAAGTTGTCAGAGTCGCCGGGATAATCGAATACTCGTACGCTAATTACGACGTGGATAAGGCCAAGGCTGATTATGATAGAATTTGCGACGAACTAGCCAGGGCACAAACAGCTCTTGACGTTCTGAACAATCAAGTGAAATTTGAGATAGACGTGTAAGAAAATTTTCCGTCTGTGAGTGCGTCAGCGCCTTTGATAAATTGAATTGGTCCTTGGGGTTCGAATCCTCGTTTGATAGTTCCAGTTCGAAGTTATGGTTATTTGTTATTCATTCTGTTATATGTACGTGTTGTGTAGGTTCAAAGTTCGTTCACACTCCACTTTTTGTAGCATATAGCTTTCACACTCACAGTAAAAACTTTTTAGGAAGCTGAAGTGACGGTTTCAGGCTTCCTATTTTAATTGTTGCATCGCCGTCACAATATCATTAGCAAAATAATTCTCGCCAACCAAGCGAATACCCACGCTACCACGCATTGCCACACAGTTACACCAAACGCCCATAAGCCCCCAAGCTCACGTTTTATTGACGCTACAGCCGCTACACACGGCGTATACAAGAGACTGAACACGAGCAACGCAGCCGCCGCTACAGGTGTGATTACGTTGGCAACATTATCACCGAATAACACTTCCATTGTTGAGACTACGCTCTCCTTTGCCATGAAGCCGGCTATTAATGACGTGCATATACGCCAATCTCCAAGCCCAAGCGGTCTGAATAATGGCACAAGCAAACCGGAAATTACAGCCAAAATACTTTCGTCGGAACTATCAACGAGGTTAAACTGTAAGTCAAAGCTCTGTAAGAACCATACAACGATCGTAGCGATTAATATCACGGAGAACGCGCGCTGAATGAAATCTTTTGCCTTCTCCCACAACAACCACAAAACATTTTTCGCGGCAGGCATTCTGTAATTCGGAAGCTCCATGACAAACGGCACTGGCTCACCACGAAATAGAGTCTCTTTATAAAGCAACGCAATCAAAATTCCTACGACTATGCCCAAAACATATAGCCCTGACATTATCCAGCCTCCATGCTTGGGGAAAAACGCATTCACGAAAAACGCATATATCGGAAGTTTTGCTGTGCAGCTCATGAACGGAGTTAGTAATATTGTCATTCGTCTATCTCGTTCACTCGGAAGAGTCCTTGTTGACATTACGGCCGGAACTGTACACCCGAAACCTATAAGCATAGGCACAATACTGCGACCAGATAAGCCGATTTTTCGCAACAACTTATCCATGAAGAAAGCTACTCGCGCAGTGTATCCCGTATCCTCAAGAATCGATAAGAAGAAGAACAGAGTGATTATTATCGGCAAGAAGCTCAACACGCTCCCTATACCCGCGAATATTCCATCAATGATTAAGCCGTGAATTACTTGATTCAAATTTAACGAGGTCATGAAGGCGTCCGCGCTCGCCGTGAACGAGTCAATTCCCTCCTCCAACAATTCCTGAAAGTACGCGCCTATAACGTTGAACGTGAGCCAGAATGTAGCCATCATTACAGCCATGAAGACCGGTATAGCCGTATATTTGCCCGTCAAAATTTTGTCGAGATATTGACTTCGGAGATGCTCTTTGCTTTCACGAGGTTTTACGACGGTTTGGGAACAGACTTTGTGAATGAAATTGAATCTCATATCGGCCATAGCCGCATTACGATCGAGTCCGCGTTCTGTTTCCATTTGAGTAATTATGTGCTCCAACATTTCGAGTTCATTCTGTTCGAGCTTCAATTGCTTCATGAGTAACGGGTCATTCTCTACAACTTTGCTTGCGGCAAACCTCAAAGGTACTCCGGCGCGTTCTGCATGGTCCTGAATCAAATGCGATATTGCGTGAAGGCATCTGTGTACAGCTCCGTTGTGGTCGTTCTCGTCGCAGAAATCGTAACGCGTTGGCTTCTCCTGATAGCGTGCAATGTGAATAGCATGGTGTATTAACTCGTCAACACCTTGATTCTTTAACGCCGAAATAGGAATTACAGGTACACCCAGGAGAGCTTCGAGCCTGTTTACGTCGATAGTGCCTCCGTTGCCCGTCAATTCGTCCATCATGTTCACAGCCACAACCATTGGCATTTGCATTTCCAGTAATTGCACAGTCAAGTATAAATTTCTCTCGATATTAGTTGCGTCAATGATGTTAATTATGGCCTTGGGCTTTTCGTTCAAGACAAAGTGACGCGAGATAATTTCCTCACTGCTGTATGGCGACATTGAATAAATTCCTGGTAAATCAGTTATGACCGAGTCAGGGTGATTCTTGATGACGCCATCTTTACGACTGACAGTAACACCGGGAAAATTTCCTATACGCTGCTTTGCTCCTGTTAGCTGATTGAATAACGTAGTCTTGCCTGAATTTTGGTTGCCCACTAATGCAAACGTTAAAGTAGTTCCGTCCGGTAATGGTTCACTCTCGCCCTTGACGTGATATTTTCCTTCTTCACCGAGCCCGGGGTGTGCAATGCTTGAATGAGTTTCTGCCGCTGAATTTTCCGTTGCTGGATTAGTGAGAGGCTCTATAGTGATTTGTTCTGCGTCTGCTACTCGTAAAGTTAATTCATAATCGTGAATGCGAATCTCTAACGGATCCCCCATAGGAGCAAGCCTGACCATTTTGACTTCAGCCCCTGGTATTATGCCCATGTCAAGAAAATGTTGGCGTAAACTTCCCTGTCCTCCAACTGTTTTTATTATTGCTGACTTACCTGTTTCAAGTTCTCGTAGATTCATTTTGTCCCTCGCTGACTTATAGTATTAATGTTTTCTATTATATAATCTCACACATTTCAAGTTTTAATTATCTCGCCTGATAATATGACGATTGCGAGCGGGGACTCGTTTGACTTCTTAGCTGCGTCGATTGATGCTCAAGAGGGCTTAGAGATAGGCATGAGGGTTACGGAGGATTTCTTGACGGCGGCGAATGGCTTCTATATGGATTCGTTGACGTTCGGGACATATAACAGTGCTGCTATATCGTGGCGTGTGCTGTCCATTGACGTTGATAATAACCGCGCTTTGCTGATTACTACACAGATTCTTGAGAAACGGGCTTATAACGATACGAATACTTCAATCACGTGGGAGAATTGTACGCTTCGTTCGTGGTTAAATGGTGACTTTCTTAACAACTTCTCGTCCGATGAACAGAGCAAGATTGTACAGGTAACGAATACTAACCCCCTTACTTTAGGCCAAGGTTCAAATTTTGTTACTGTATAAATCTCTCTAGCTGTCCTAAAATTTCACGTGTCATAACTAACATTCTTTGACCGATCCACGGCGATAACAAAACTATGCACAAGAACACGGCCAAAATTTTCGGGATAAAGATTAGCGTTTGCTCTTGAATAGACGTAGCTGTCTGTAGAATACCGATTAATAAGCCTATGACCATTGCTGTTAGTAATATTGGCAGAGTTACAGAGATCATAGTCCAAATTGCTCCCGTGAGTATATCCGAGAGACTTAACGCTGTAAGATTCATTGATTGATTTCTCCTTTAAGGTACGTTAGTGAAACTTTTCAACACGCTCATCACAACCAAGTTCCAACCATCAGCCATAACGAACAACAAAATCTTGAACGGCAACGAGATCATCATAGGCGGAAGCATCATCATACCCATTGCTAGTAAAATACTCGATACGACCATATCCACGACCATAAACGGAATGTAAATCACTACACCCATTTGAAACGCCGTCTTGAGTTCGCTTAACATGAACGCCGGAATTAATACACGTGTTGGGACTTCTGATTGATTTGCGGGACGTTGAGAGTCTGACATAGAGATCATGAGCGACAATTCTTGCTGCCTAGTGTACCTGAACATAAATTCACGCACAGGATTAATGGAGTTCTCCCAAGCTTGCTCTGCTGTAATGTTGCCTGATAAGTACGGGTTCAAAGCATTATCGTAAACTTGAGTCCAGGTCGGGTACATTGTGAACATGGTTAAGAATAGCGATAGGCCGGCTATAACTTGCTGCGGGGGAGATTGTTGAAGACCTATAGCGCGTTGAACGAAGCCTATTACGATTATGATTCGCGTGAAACTCGTTACCATTAACAAAATCGCGGGCACGAGACTTAACACAGTCATCAATGCCAAAATCTGGAGCGTTAAGGCAACATCACGAGGCGAATCGGCTTGGCCCACTCCTAACGTTAAAGCGGGTAAAGGGATTGTCCCGGATAATTCTGGAGCTCTTGGGGGATTGAGAATTGCGGCAGAAGCAATAGAATTGCAGTTAATAATCAGGATTGCAAGCAGAAAAATTTTAATCGCAAGTTTTATTCCATTCCTCATAACTCCACCTTCCCATTAAACACGTGCCCCCGGGACCAAGAGTAAAAGCTAACACATCAGGGCCGCAACGAACGACAAAAAATATATCCCTGACACTTAAGCGCAGGGACGTTAAGATTTCTACATTAGAATTGCTTTTAGGGATTATGTGATTTTTCTTGACGTACTTAACTATTAACAGAGCACACAACGACATTATTACTAATGCGGCTAAGGCTCGTATCACATAAGACGTAAGATTGACGTCACTGTAAACCGGAATTTTATGACAACACCTTTGTGATGGCTTCAACGACTCTTTCTGGCTGGAATGGTTTGACGATGAAGTCATTAGCTCCGGCTTGAATAGCTTCGATAACCATAGGCTGCTGTCCCATTGCCGAGACCATTACGATTTTCACGCTTGGGTCAAGAGCTTTGATTGCTTTAACTGCGTCTATACCGTTCATTTCCGGCATAGTTATATCCATTGTAATAATGTCGGGTTTGTATTTCTGGAAGGCTGCTACTCCGGCCTTACCGTTTTCTGCTTCAGCGACAACCTCGAAATCGTTTTTCGTGAGAATATCCTTCAACATCATTCGCATAAATGCCGCGTCGTCAACTATTAAAACTTTTTTTCCCATTCCTGAAAACTCCCCTGAATTAAGATTTGTATAATTTAAGCTGCATTATAACACAACACGAAATTTTTAGACTTGATAGAATTTCCATAAACGCTTAATTTCACGGATTAAATACGCTACCGCTCGTACAAGCTCTGTTAGGGTTTGTACGAATTTTGTTATGTTATATAACGTACTTGATATTTCGTCCTAAGGCTTTGAGATACTTCTTGAACTTCTCCGGGATCTCTTTGCCACGATAAAATACTTTTATCATTCCCTTTTTTACGTCAACGCTTTCTATACTGTAATGAGTCCCGAAATTTTTCACGGCTATCATTCCGGCCAAGTATTCGACTTCTGAAGGTGGCTTTCCAAAACGGTCGCGTATCTCGTTCATGAGGCTATCAAGTTCATCGAGGCCAATTACGTTTATTATGCGCCTGTAGGTCGTGATTCTAACGTCGTCTTGTGGAATGTAATTTTCCGGGATAAATCCGTTGCCCCTGTCCGAAGTTATATTCACTACTTTGTTCTCTTGAATGCCGCGTAATTTGTTGAGTTCCTGTTCCAACATCTTGAAGAACAAGTGATAATTTCCGCTTCTGGTGTTGCCATGCTGTTGAGTGCCGCCGATTGTCCCTCCGCCTCGAATATCTAAATCACGTCTTGCGATCTCATAGCCCGATCCTAAATCCGTCATCGTTGAAATAGCTTCAAGCCTGTCCGTAGTCTCCTGAGTCAGGGCAAGTTTTTCAGGATAGAAGAAGTACGCAAAAGCTTTTTCGCCGCGTCGTCCGACTCGTCCTCTTAACTGATACATTTGAGCTAGGCCTAGTTCTTCAGCGTTGTCTATTATGATAGTGTTAGCTCGTCCAACGTCAAGCCCGCTCTCTATAATCGTCGTAGCCAGCAAAATATCTATCTTGCCCGCGTAAAATTCAAGCATTGTAGCCTCAAGTTCCTTCTCCGGCATTGCTCCATGAGCCTTCTTGATTGTTGCTTCAGGAAAAAACGCACATAACATCTTTTCATAATCAGGCATTCGTGAAATCTTGTTTGAGAGAAAATAAACTTGGCCGCCCCGGTTTAACTCGTAAGTAATTGCGCGTCGAATCGTCCCGGGGTTCCATTTGCCTGTAAAAGTCGCTACGGGTAATCTATCTTCCGGAGGAGTCGAGAGTACCGAAATAGTTCGCAAGCCACGTAATGACATTGCAAGGGTACGAGGAATCGGAGTCGCTGAAAGGCTCAAAATATCAACGCTGCCATAAGTCTGCTTGAGTCCTTCTTTGTGCATAACCCCGAATCTATGTTCCTCATCAATTATCAATAAGCCCAAGTTCTTGAACTCTACGCCCTTCTGCAAAAGTTTATGAGTCCCGATTAATATATCAATCTTGCCTTCTGATACTGACATCAGAGTCTCTTTAGCTTGCTTGGCCGACACAAAACGGGATAATAAACCTACATTAATTGGGAAACCTGATAAGCGCGATTGAAACGTTGCGTAATGTTGTTGAGCAAGTATAGTTGTAGGAACAAGGACACAAACCTGAAAGCCCGACATTATCACACGAAAAGCCGCCCTCAAAGCTACTTCAGTTTTTCCGAATCCAACATCACCAACCAAAAGCCGATCCATTGGATAATTGCTGGATAAATCTTTCATGATCTCGTCAATCGCCTTCAACTGGTCAGCAGTCTCGTTAAACTGGAAAGCCTTCACAAAATCCTCGTAAGAATTATCAGGTTCAGCAAATGGTGCCCGCCGTTCAAGTTCTCTGTGAGCAAAAATTTCCATTAAAGCCTTAGCTTCCTGCTCTGCTCGTTCTTGAGTCTTCTGTGAGTTCTTGCGCCAAGTCTTGCCCTTGAGGTTGTCAAGCTTTGATATTTCGCTCTCGTGTTCATTTATGCCGGTTAATTTATTTGACTGTAGCACGGGAATCAATAATCGTTGGTCGCCCGCAAACTCAATCACAAGCATATCCATTTGTACGCCGGACGCATTTATGGTTTCTATGCCTCGGAAAATTCCTGTCCCGTAGTCGTCGTGAATGACTAGTTGGCCCGGAGAAAGTTTTTCGCTGTCATTCCATTCGTTGGGGGTGTGCCATTGATTTATTGAGATATTGGCGTTTATTCCCGATAGCTCCCTGTCCGAAATGAAAGCGCGCTTTGAAGACTTGTCAATGAAACCGGCCGATAAAGTCCCTAAATGAATCTCATAAGGCAATTTCTGAAACACCGGGTTATTCGTGAAGACTTCAATTTTAAAATCGCTGCGTTCTAAGTCTGAACAGATTCGCAAAATATTTTCGGGGCTGCCCTTAAAAGCTGGAAGAGGTTCTGTTGCTAGTTCAACGTCAGATTTCGCGGGGTTGCTCGTGACTCTGATAATTGGGAACACCGCTAACTCATGAAAAACTTTGTCCCATAAACTTATCTCTGAATCGGCGTTAATCTCGTTATAAATTTCGTTCCATAACCATGTGAATGAATCTGCTTGAGCTTCTATTTTCTCGGCTTCGTTAAGAATAACCATAGTATCATCTGGCATAAGCTCTATTGGGTGAACAATCTTGGCTTCGTTCATTCCATGCAAAACTATTTCATCAAGGGCCATTAACTCATGACTGCTCTTTTGTGTGTCAGGGTGAAAAGCTCCTATGCGTTCGATCTCTTCATCAAAAAATTCAATTCTCAATGGCAATGCGTAACCCGGATCGTAAACGTCAAGAATGAAGCCGCGTTGAATATATTGCCCTGGTGCCCAAACTAGATTTGAACGTTTATAGCCGGCACTCTCAAGCCAAATTTTTAATTGTTCAGCGTCAAATTTTTGTGCTCGTTTGATAGTGAGTTCAGATTTCCCCAACATACACACTGACATTAAAGCTCCTGGAGTTGTCGTCAAGATTCCTTGTTGTTCAGTCCAACGTCTTATAGTTTCTCCACGTTCAAGCAATAACGCCCTGTAATTTGTGCTATGAGGACTCAATGGCAACTCGTTGAGCATGAATATATTCAAGTCCGGGTGTAAAGTCTTGTAGTCTTGTAAGAACGTAGCAGCCTGTAAAGTATCGGGAAATATTGCCAAAGTATGTGCACGAGTGTGAGATACAAAAGCTCTCGCAGAGAGTCCGGCACGCTCTAAAACGACTTTGTTACGCAACGAACGATTTATAGTTTTGATTATGGGTCTAGTATTCATAAATTGTGAAAGGTCTCCGATGTGTCAAAAATTGCTTAGATTATAACACGCTCCCTTATCGCAAGAATATCATCGCGTAAATATCCGACAGAGCATTTCTAAACGTTGGATAAAATTTCAAGTTCATCAGAACGAATATAGCCGCCCTGAATAAATTCCTCTTTGCTAACATTTTCTTACGGCGTTCCATAAAGCTTAGCTTATCGCGCAAAAGTTTTTGATTTCGTCGTGAGATATAGAGCTTCTCGTGAGCATTAAGAATTTCATGGTAAATTTTCTCGTCCCTTGTTATCCATTCCATGCGCTCATTAATTGTTGGATAGGCTGAAAGTTTTTTGCCCGTTACTGTTCCTTCGTGACGTATCCAGTATGAAAGCTGCCGGTTAATCAAGTACAGCGAGTCAGAGACAACAGCATAAATCCAAAGCATTGCGTCGTGATAAATTCCCTCAATGTCAAACTCGTTGAACATGCCTATCATTTCGCGCCTGAGACAATATGTACAGCCTGGTCTCACGGGATCAAGCCAACAATTTTCAAGCTTATATTGGACAACTTCACCATCATTTCGGCCAAGATTCTTTAGCGTGTTCGTGTTGATTAATTCACCGTTGTAAATGGGAATGTAATTTGAGATTAACAGCCTTATCTCCGGGTAATCCTCCAACGTTTTCACCATAACTTTAATTTTATCGGGGAGCCATTCATCGTCTTGATCACATGTGAACACATAATCCCCCGTGCATTTCGATAAAGCTAGCCTAAAATTTTTGCTTAGCCCTACGTTATTTTCATTGCGATAGACTTTCCAGCCCTCAAGCTCATAATCACTTATATACTTTTCACAAAATTCATATGTGCCATCAGTGGAGCAATCGTCGCTAATTATTACCTCATCAGGCGTTAATGTCTGTGCCCTTATCGAATCAAGTTGCTTACCTATCCATTTCACACCGTTGTATGTAGCTATTGCGATTGAGATACGAATTTGTTGATGACATTTATGGGGGGGGGGAGTGCGAGTTAGTATTGTTTCATAAAATGTTTCAGGGGTATATTGCTTGATTATCCTTTCATCAAGATCAGAGTAAGTAGAGTTCACAAAGTCATTTAGCTTTCCATTATCTTCATGGCCGACGATGAAAATATTATCGGGGGTATAAAAGCTCTCATTCATAATTCTAGTGTAATTCGTGATTAATTTCTTTCGCAAGAATAATGCTTCAATCGGTCTGTTAGTTATTCCAGCGTTTGTGTGTGAAACAATATCTACAATGCACTTCGATTGATTCACAATGTTCAAGTATTCAACGTATGGAAGTTCGCGGCCGTCTTTGCAGTTGTTGTTCGGTAATTCGTCGGTCTTAGTCACGTAAAACCATGCGTTCACGTTTTGATCACGAAAAAGTTTTTGGAACATTAACATCTGCGTCAAGCGATCCTTGGCATTAGCAACAAATACAGCGTCAAACTTGATTGTATTCTCACTAACTAAACTCGTGATAAAGTCCCTGTTGTGAAATTGGTTGTAATGTTCGAGATTATAGGCTTCACAATCTTCCCTGCTGTATGACCATAACTCAAACCCTAGAGTCTTTGCTAAGTCTGCGGAGAAATTATTCACTAGCTTAAATCTATTCGCGTAAACTAGAATCAATCGTTGGCTTTCTCGTTTGTGTGCAGCTATCCATTTATTGAACGCGTCGGTCGCTATAGTGTCAAGAACAATTATGACATCGTAATCGTGCAATGACTTCACGAAAGTTTTATCGAGGCAAAATGAAATCGTTAAGTTATTGTGCCTGAATATGCGCTTGAGAATCTTTGCTAGATTTTCGTTGTACGCATAGCCGACCGTTACATTAACAGGAGCTTTCCAGCGAGGCTCATTAATGAAATTTTCCAGCACCAAAAATTTTGTCATGCTCCACTATAGGAAGAAGTAACGTATCACGAATAACAATCCAACCAACGCGCCCGCCAGGACTCCGAAAAATATAATATCGCCGAAAAATGATAGGCTCGCTGAATTTTCTTTCTGTTGCTGTTCTGTCTCTTTAACTTTTATTTTAATATCTTTGGTTATCGTTACAACGCCGCGGATCTCATCACTAATCTTGACGTATAAAAATTTCTTGCCCACAGTCTCCTTGATTTCGTCAACTGGGAATAATGGTTCTATATTGTTCTCGTCGAGATATTTCTTAATAAGTGCGCTTGTTCCTTCTCCATCAATACCGACTGCGATAATATCCCCTGGCATTATGCTTGATGAAGCTTTTCCGCGTACAGGATCAAGAACTGGTGTACACATAATAAGCGTACCTTCAAAGTTTCCGTCTTTCTTGGCCTCTTCCTTGTCTTTCTCTTCCTGCTCTGATTTCTCGCGCTCTTCCTTCTCTTTTTGCTGCTTGGCTAACTGTTCCGGACTTGGTGGCAAAGGCTTAATGATTTTAGCGCGTTCGAGTTCGTTACGTGCCACGGGTTCGACATCAGTTACTGCACTGAATACACATTGCGCTGTGTTCTCAAAACTTCGTCGGAAAATGCTCTCAAGTTGTCTTACTTTAACTTTAGTGTAATTCTCAAATAGTTTGCGCTTTTCATCAACAGTCAAGATCCCCTTCAACTGCTCCTGAAACTTTTCGCCCCAGTCTTTATCGAGCGGACCAAATTGTGGCAATCTCTTTACGAACGTTCGCCAATCCTTAGAGGGTTCAACCATAACTCCCGAAGCACAAGGTTTAGCCAGCCAGAAAACCTGAAACACTGTCTTACCCGTTCTACCCTCAAACACAACGCAAAAACCTCCCCCCATATCTCCGCGACTTGGTAAAAACGTTGACTTAAGCGCAAGAAATTCGGGAGTGTTCTTCTTTTCCGGCTCTGGCGGTGTAGGTTCAGGATCAGGACGTTTAGCAGCCTGTTCTGCAATATCTGTTACGTCTGTGAATTTAATTTCATCTGGCACGGTAAACTTTCCTCCATGAAAATATGCTTGTGAATTATTGAGAATTATAGCCCGTCAAATATTTATGTGCAAACTTTCGCCACTATGCACAACACTATGATAAAATTCACGCATCAAAATTTTGAGCCCCCTCGTTTATGAAACTTTTTCAACTACATTTTCAACTACAAAAACTCGCGATTTATTTAGCTCTCACAAGACTTCACGAAGATAAAATTTTTAATAACTTTTAAGGCTTTCGAGCAAGAAATTTTTGCATGACTTACGCAACGATTTTTATAAGAGATTCATTATAATATGCACATTTCACTCGACTATAACATTTCGGAATCCCTCGCGTAAAAAACGCGTTGGACATAAATAATTTATTCAGGAGGTATTTAATTTATCATGAAGAAGCATGTTGTAATTTTAGCAGCAGCAGTTCTCGCAGTATCAATCATGGCAGCTTATGCCGCAACGGACGCTCTTGTCGGAGCATGTATCTACAAGTTCGATGACACGTTTATGACCGGTGTACGTAACGCAATGAGAGCCGAAATGGAACGCCAGGGCGGAGAGCTTGAAATCGTTGACAGCCAGAACCGTCAGCCAATGCAGAACGACCAAGTTGACGCGTATATCTCAAAAGGTGCAAACGCTCTTATCGTCAATCCCGTTGACCGTACAGCAGCAGAGCCCCTCATGAACAAAGCCAAGGCCGATGGACTTCCAATCGTATTCATTAACCGTGAGCCTTACGCAGAAGTCATGAACGCTTACGACAAAATCTGGTACGTTGGAGCAAAAGCTGAAGAGTCCGGCACACAGTCAGGTCAGATTATCGTTGACTACTTCAAAGCTCACCCTGAAGCAGACAGAAACAAGGACGGCAAAATCCAGTACATCATGATCCGCGGCGAACAGGGACATCAGGACGCTACACTTAGAACTGAATATTCAACGAAGGCTATGAAGGACGCAGGCTTTGAGATCGTTGAGCTTGGTAATGACACGGCTAACTGGGACAAAGTTCAGGCTACCGACAAAATGAAGGGCTTTATTTCAGCAGTAGGTGTTGACGCTATCGAAGCAGTACTTGCTAACAATGACGATATGGCACTCGGCGCAATCGAAGCTCTTAAGGCTGAAGGCTACAACCTTGGTGACGCAAGCAAATATATTCCTGTCGTAGGAGTTGACGCTACAGCCCCGGCTCTCGAGGCAATGAGCAAAGGTGAAATGCTTGGGACAGTTCTTAACGACGCTGATAACCAGGGAATCGCAGCTGTGAAAGTCGCTGTAGTGGCTGCTGATGGCGGAGAAGTTACAGAGCAGTCAATCGGCTATTCAATCACTGACGGCAAATACATTTGGATCCCTTATCGTCCTGTAACAGTTGAGAATTACAAAGAGTTCATGAAATAGTGAATCATCGTGCGGCCCCCGTTGAACATGGCGGGGGTTTTGTTTATGACAGAGAGGTGAAATTTTTTGCGAAAAGTTTTTACACTGACATTGACATTTATCCTTATCCTTACAATTTCAGCACAAGCTAACGAGATTAACATAGGCTCATGTATTTACAGGTTCAACGACGCTTTTATGTTGCGCTTCAGAAATGCTATGACCGAACAAAGCGATAAGCTCGGGGCAAAAATCACAATGGCTGATGGCCAAGACGACCAGACTACACAAGACGCTCAAATAGACGAATTTATCTCTAACGGCGTGAATGTCTTGATAGTTAATCCAGTTGATCGTATGGCTTCACAGGCAATCATTGACAAGGCCAAGGCCGCTAATATCCCGGTCGTGTTTATCAACAGAGAGCCTACTCCGGAAATGTTGGCAAGCTACGAGAAAGCTTACTACGTTGGAGCAAAGGCTGAAGAGTCAGGAACACAATCAGGCGAATTAATAGCAACGTACTTCAAGGCACACCCCGAAGCTGATAAGAATCACGACGGCAAATTACAGTTTATCCTCCTCAAGGGACAAAACGGACATCAAGATATGATTCTGCGTTCGAAATATTCCGTTGAGGCCATCAAGAACGCTGGTATCGAGCCGGTAGAAATCGCAAGCGCTATAGCAAATTGGGACAAACTTCAGGCTATGAACATCATGAACGCCTTCACAATGTCAATCGGTCCGGAAAATATCGAGGCTGTTATCGCGAATAATGACGAAATGGCATTAGGTGCAGTCGAGGCTCTCAAAGCTAACGATTACAACAAAGGCGACAAAGATTTATACATTCCTGTCGTAGGAGTTGATGCAAACGCTTCAGCACTTGACGCTATGGACAAAGGCGAAATGCTCGGGACAGTTTTGAATGACTCTGACAATCAAGGCGCGGCTGCTGTGAAATTGGCTGTGGCTCTTGCGAATGGAAGCGATATAAATTCAACGGGCTACGAAATTACTGACGGCAAATATATCTGGATACCTTACCAGAAAGTTACGAGAGGTGAGAACAAGTGAGCGAGTATTTACTCGAAATGAAGAACATAACAAAGACTTTCCCCGGCGTTAAGGCTCTTGATAACGTTCAGCTTAATGTCAGAAAAGGTACTGTTCACGCTCTTATGGGGGAGAATGGCGCAGGCAAGTCAACGTTGATGAAATGCTTATTCGGAATCTACAATCCTGACGGCGGAGAAATTTTCCTTGAGGGCAAAAAAGCTAACATTCATTCAGCTCGTCAAGCAATGGATCAGGGAATAGCAATGGTACACCAGGAATTACACCCGATTCGCTTCCGTTCAGTCATGGAAAACGTATATCTAGGACGCTTCCCCGGCCACATGGGAGTTGTTGACCACAAAGCAATGTACGATAAGACGAAAGCTTTATTTGACGATTTAGAGCTTGACGTTGACCCGTTGGCACTCGCTGGAGAACAATCCGCGGCGATTCTTCAGATGATGGAGATAGCCAGGGCCGTTGACATGAAGGCAAAAATCATAATCCTTGATGAGCCTACTTCGTCATTATCTGATAGAGAGGTCGAACACCTTTTCAAGATCGTTAATCGTTTACGCTCGCAGGGAGTTGCATTCGTATATATCTCTCACAAAATGAAGGAGATACTCGAAATTTCCGATGAAGTTACGATTATGCGTGATGGTCAGTATGTTGGAACTTGGCCGGTAGTTAATAAGGAGACTGGCGAGAAACTAACAAACGATTTCATCATCAAGCAAATGGTCGGGCGCGAAATGACTAACCAATTCCCACCACGTGAAGGCAAGCCAAGCGCTGAAGTAGTTCTGAAAGTTGAGCATGTGTGTTCACCGTTGAGAAAATCTTTCCAGGACGTTAGCTTTGAGTTACACAAGCAGGAGATTTTGGGTATAGGTGGACTCGTCGGAGCACAGAGGACTGAATTTGTTGAGGCTTTGTTCGGTTTACGTAGTATTGCGTCAGGAAATATCTTGCTCAATAACGCCAGCTACACTTCCAAGAATCCAGGTTTCGCGAAATCAAAGGGCCTTGCACTCTTGACAGAAGAACGACGCGCCACGGGAATATTCGGAATCCTTCCTATACTTGAGAACACAGTTATAGCCAACCAGAGAAATTACGCGCACTTAGGAATCTTGAATCAGCGCAAAATGTTAGAAGAAGCTGACAGGGAATGCAAGAAACTCAACGTCAAGACTCCATCACTTCAGACTTTGATTCAGAACTTAAGCGGCGGAAATCAACAGAAAGTTTTAATAGCGCGTTGGCTGCTAACGAACTCGGATATATTGATTCTTGATGAACCCACAAGAGGTATAGACGTCGGGGCCAAGTACGAAATTTACAACATCATGCTTGAACAAATTGCCCAGGGACGTTCGATAATAATGATCTCGTCGGAAATGCCGGAATTAATGGGAATGAGCGATCGTATCATGGTCATGTGTGAAGGACGCGTTACGGGCTTCTTGAACAAAGGCGAGTACAGCCAAGAAAAAATCATGGCGCTTGCTACACAGTTTGCGGCTCACGGAAAAGACTCATCAGCAGCGTAAAATTTTGTAAAGGAGAAAAAGTTTTATCATGGCAGAGAATAAATCAAAACGTTTGTTCACGATTGCAGGGCTTGTGATTTTGGCCTTGGGTATTGTGCTTTATTTCGCGAAGGCTCCGTTGGGACTCAACCGAAAAATTTATGACCTCCCAATATTCTTGATCATCATCGGCGTATGCTTTGCTCTCAAGGGCTTTATGGCTAAACCAGTCGTCAATGAGCTCAATAAAGTTTCGTTCGGAGAATTTCTGACTAACAACGCGATCTTATTAGCAATGCTTGTGCTTGTGGTTGTGATTTGTATATTGCAGCCTCGTTTCATGCAGATAAGAGTTGCGCTTGACATTCTCACGCAGTCTTCAACGAAATTAATTATGGCGTTGGGAATTTGCTTCACGTTGTTAATCGCTGGTACAGACTTGAGCGCGGGCCGTATGGTCGGATTAGCGGCGGTAGTTTCAGCCTCAATGATGCAGACTGCGACATATGCCAACAGATTCTTCCCGGACCTTCCACAAGTTCAAGTGTGGCTGCCTATAATTATCGCTATCGTCGCTTGTATGATCTTCGGCGCGTTAAACGGATTCTTGGTTGCGAAATATGACATGCACCCATTCATAGCTACTTTGGCTGTACAGGTTATCATTTACGGAGCTTGCTCACTGTATTTCGATATGCCCCCCAACAATTCACAGCCAATCGGAGGAATCAGAGCAGACTTTGCACAACTTGGCCAAATGAGATTATTTTCTGGAGCATTCAAGGGGTTCCCGGGCATAAGCATTCTTATTCCTATAGCTATTGTGATTTGTATTGTGATCTGGTTCATTCTCAATAAAACAGTGTTCGGCAAAAACGTTTACGCGATCGGTGGCAACAGAGAAGCAGCAGTTGTCGCGGGTATCAACGTCTTCAGAAACATCATGGGAATATTCATTCTCGCATCATGCTTATACGGTATCGCGGGAGTCTTAGAGGCAGCCAGAACGGCAGGAGCTACCAACAATTACGGCAACGGTTACGAACTTGACGCTATCGCGGCTTGTGTTGTCGGTGGTGTATCACTTAATGGCGGTATCGGAAAAGTTGGCGGCATAATCATGGGCGTGTTGATCTTCACGATCATTCAATACGGCCTTCAGTTTATCAACGTCTCCCCAATGTGGCAGCAGGTTATCAAAGGTGTAATCATAGCTGTAGCTGTTGCAATCGACCTCACGAAATATCGCAGAAAGTAAATTAATTTGAAAAGGTTAGAGTCCTCGGGAACTGGCAAAAATTCTCGTGGGCTCAAAGCAATATCAGAGAGTTGAAGGGAAATAATATTTATGGAGGCAATTTCTTCTCTTATCCGTCTTCAGTCGAAGATGTCGAAGGCTATAACGATGCGGGCATTCTAGCTGACGAGGACACATGGGAATTTAACAGCGTGTCAGACACTACAGGGATAACTTTCGAGAAAGCCACTACAAACATGCAGCACACAGAGTTCAGCGGCCTCAATAAATTACGTTCAATGTATCGCCGGCGGAGTTGATAGCAGACGCAAAGGTAGGCAACAAAAAGAGACCCCGGGAAAATTTTCTCGAGGCCTCTAATTTTTTATCGTCGTAAAACTTTTGAGAGAAATTCTATTGTGCGAGGTTTCTGTGGGTGGTCAAATACTTCGTCGGGAGTTCCCTGTTCGCTTATAACTCCGTTGTCAATGAATAAAATTTTATCCGCAATTTTGTGAGCAAATCCCATTTCATGAGTAACTAAATACATGGTCATTCCAGAGTCTGCTAACTCTTTCATAACGTCAAGAACTTCACCAATCATTTCGGGATCTAATGCGCTCGTAGGTTCATCGAACAACAACACGTCAGGATTCATAGCCATTGCTCGCGCGATAGCAACCCTCTGCTTCTGTCCACCTGATAATCTGTCCGGCCACTCGTCAATCTTGTCAGCAAGTCCGACTCGTTTTAAGAGTTCCAGTGCTTTTGCGTCTGCTTCGTCTTGAGTCATGAGCTTTAACTCAACTGGTGAGAGCGTCAAATTTTTCCTGACCGTCAAATGTGGAAATAGATAAAAGTGCTGGAACACCATACCCATTTTGCGTCTTACCAGGTTCATATCGCATTTAGGGGAGGTAATCTCTTCGCCATTGAACGTTATCACACCAGAAGTTGGGACTTCCATTTGATTGAGGCAACGTAAAAAAGTACTCTTGCCAGAACCTGAAGGTCCTATAACCGCGATTTTCTCGCCTTTGTTTATCTCTGTGCTTATTCCGCGTAAAACTTCGAGTTCAGTTCCGTCTTGCCTGATGAAAGTTTTGTGAAGGTCTTTGACTTCGATAATAGCCATTGTGAATTACCTCCTGCCTCTGCTAAGCCATTCTTCGAGCTTGCGTACTAAATGCGTCAAGAACAGCACGATAACGAGATAAATAATCGCAACCATTACTAAAGGCTGTGAGTGTTCCAGCGTCAACGCCTGAATATTTTGTCCGGCCCTCGTCAAGTCATCAATGCCAATATATCCAGCGACGGAAGTCTCTTTGAGCAACGCTATGAACTCATTGAACAACATCGGCACAACGTTCCTTAAAGCTTGTGGCAAGATTACAAACTTCATTGACTTACCATAAGATAGGCCAAGAGATCTCGCAGCTTCCATTTGTCCGGGGTCAATTGATTCTATTCCGCCTCTGAAAATTTCCGCAACGTATGCTCCGGAATTTAACCCGAACGCTAATATCGCTATGTATTGAGTGTTCAAGTCCCTGGCTGATGCAAAAATTGTGAAGTTCCAGATTAGTAATTGCACCATTGCCGGAGTGCCTCTCAAGACAGTGATATAAGTGTTTGCAAGTTTATTAAGCAGGGGAATATGTGCGCCGCCCTTGTAAGCTACACGAATAACGCTCAAAATCAATCCTACAACGAGTCCGATCAACGTAGCTCCCGCAGTCATGAACAACGTAGCCTTCAGACCGTCAACGAGCATCATATAACGACGATCTTTCACGAAATTCTGATAGAAGCGTCTGTTGAAATCACTCCATGCAGCTTGAGTGAAGAAGCCCGAGTTATACAACAAATAAAGCAGGAATATGAAGACTACTCCTAAAAGTAAATCTCCGCGTCCTGCTCCTGTGTGTTTCGAGGTCAAACTATTTCTCATAATCGTCTGCTCTTACTAATGCAACCTGTTTTGCGCCTACTACATAGTTGTCAGAGAAATCCATGTTTTCTTTGCGTTCGTCCGTTACTGTTATGCCTGCACAGATCATGTCTACTTTGTTCGTGGATACGGCCATAGGTAGCGCATCAAAATTCATGTTCTCGATTACTAACTGACGATCAAGTTTTTTGGCGATAGCTGCACACATTTCGACGTCTATTCCGATATAGCTTGAGCCTACTTTGAGTTCATAAGGTGCAAAGCCTGCTTCAGTACCCACGACTAACTTTCCGCCTTTAGCGTCCTTGTTGAAGTCAATAGTTGCTGGGTCAATGCTCGTGTAATCGCCATTCAAATATTTCTCAAAGATAGCGTTTAACGTTCCATCAGCTTTTATCTCGGCTAAAGCTTTGTTTACAGCCTCTACAAGTTTTGAGTTACCTTTTCTGAAGCCTATTGCGTAATTCTCTTCGCTCAAAGCCTCGTCCATGATCGCAAGCCCTTCAACTGAAGTCAAGAATCTTTTTGCGGGCATCTCGTCCATAACGATAGCGCGAACTTTTCCTTGACGGAGTGAAGCGACTGCATCAACGTATTTCTCGTAGGTTGTGAGAAGAGAAGCTTTCTTGTCGCCGAGTAAATCCTCCGCAATAAACTGTCCGACAGTCCCACGCTGTGCAGCAAGTCTTTCTGTCTTCAACTGGTCAACGCTCTTCAACTTGGCCGCCTCGTCAGCAAATGCTCCCGCGCAAATAACTAACATACACGCAACCATTACGCTAGCCCAAAATTTTTTCATGATATAAATCATAGCCTCCTGAAATAAATTTAACTTATTGCTAAACTTTTGAACGGCTAATTATAACATTGTGAGCCAACGCGAAAATAACCACCAGTAACAGCCAATGCCATTCCCATGAGTTACAACCACCCCCAGATGAGCCAATAGCTTCGTAGCTGTCATTATCTTCAGCCGCTGAAACAGTAACGTCCATTTTTATGTTGTTGAAGCCGGTTATGTAATCGTAAGTAAATGTTTCGGGGAGCTCGGAGAAATTAACTTCGCCGGTTTCTTTGTCATACTCAGCGGAAATTTCATTGTTGGAAGCGTCATAAGCTTTTAGATTCTCAACGTTGGCAGCGTCAGATTCATCGTCCAGCACACTTGAAGAGATTGAGCCTTCGAATAAATCCAGCAAGCTTATCGTTAGAGAACGTGCCCAGCCGTAAATGTGTTGATTTCTGCATTCGAGTTCGTTAAGAGATTCACAGCCATCGAGATTCAACTCGCTTATATCACATGAGGAACAGTCAAGGGTACTCAAGTTTTTGCAGTCCTTAGCGTTTAGGGAAGTTATGCTAGTTTCACTAACATCAAGAGTCACGAGACTTTCACAGCCTTCAACGTTT